>BNJU01001150.1_pt1 | contig 144768 bp, 150 predicted proteins | sample 8539281 | NCBI WGS metagenome assembly BNJU01 (sample SAMD00202456, study PRJDB9452) | human saliva metagenome | isolation source: human saliva | place: Japan
CTGCGTCGATCCGGTTGCCCCGACATTTGAAATTCCCGTTCCCTCACCCCTCGGTCTTCCCGAGGCCATCGCCCGCCACACCTTTCCCCTGGCTTCGCGCCCGGGGCTGATGGGACGCAAACCCGTTCATAGTTTCGAAGAAGTGCTGTGGTTAACGGGCTCATTGGACTACCACTACAGCTGCGTGGCCGTTGAGAAGCTGCGTGAATTCATGCGCACTTGGTGCCCTGACGTTGTCTACTCGGAATTCAACTTGGCTGCGGTGATCGCCGCCCGCGCCGAGGGAATCCCATGCGTGGGCAGTGGCTCGCAGCCGACGACCGCCGCCTACGCCTCGAACCCGCGAAAATCAGCGGGAATTCGACGCCTACTGCGCGAGATGGGCATGCCCGCCCCGGCCTCGTCCCTGACCATCCTTGAGGGGATGAAACGTCGATTCATCCCGAGCTGTCCCTCGCTGGAACCGGAGGCGGGGGAGCGGGCGACTACTGCGGTTTTCTTGGCGATGTGCCGAAGCTGGATGCTCGCAGCGCCGATCATAATTGCGCGGTGGTCTACCTCGGCTCGGGCAGTGTCCCCGCGGGAGTTGCCATGCGAGCGGGCCGGCAGCTCTCGAGCGCGCTTGGCTGCGATGTGTACGTCGCAGGTGTGCCCGAAGCGATCTACGCCGCAGCTGGCCGCGAGGTGCGCTGCACGCCTCGCCTCAACTTTGCCGAGCTCCTGCCGCGCGCCCGAGTCATGGTTCATCACGGTGGGCAAAATTCGATGATGGACGCGCTGGCTTACGAAGTCCCGCAAGTCGTCGTACCTGGGCGCGTTTTTGAGCGCCAATTCAACGCCTGGGCCGTCGAGCGTACGCGCTGTGGCCTGAGCGTGCGCGTACCCAAGCCCGCTCTCATTGCCGAGGCCGCGCTACGCCTTGTTAATGAAGCGGCCCTGAGTGGTGGGCTTACAAAGCTGCGTGACGAACTGTCGGCATTGGGCGGAACTGAGCGGATTGTCAGTGAGGTTGAGGAGATTCCCTACTTGTAGGACCTGCCCGGTGGCAGATGCTGGGGCCTAGTGGGCCTGAGCGGAAGCTTTCTTGCTTGAACTGCGCTATTCCCCAGACTCATTGACACCGTTTGGAGGCATTGACACAAGTTGGAGCTTTGGACGAGTGGTTTTTGGGGTATGCGATGCATCCAAGTGGTGCCAATCGCGCCGAGTAGTGTCGATCCGGCCTAGTGGCGTCGATCCCACCCCAAGCAGTGATGCGAAATCGCAGCGATCTGGCCGAACAGCGTCAATCCGGCTTAGTGGCGCCGGTCAGACCTGGTCGCCTAAATCGGCGCTGCGACAGGAGCTATGCCCCTCTCCAACGCTCTCAGTTCCACCCGCGCAGGATTGCCTCGAGGCCTCGCTCAAACTGGGTGACGAAATCGTAGCGATCCTCAAGGAGATCCTGGATAAGTGGTCGCAGTGCCTGCGCATCCTCCGGACTCAATGCGGCGCTCGCGGCCTGCAAATCGACAGGCTGCTCAGTGTGCCACCCACGGGCGGAACGACCTCGGCGGCAACGAAAGCCGTCGTATAGATCGACACGGCGTTGACCAATCCGAGCATGTCGGCGTTCGGCGTGAAACCTCGCCGGGCGAGTGCCACGAACACGCGCGCCAGCTGAGAAAGCTGCTCGGGAGTCGACATCGGGTGAGTGAGCAGCAACATGACCGTGCCCGGGTGCGCGCGAAGTGTGGCGGCCAAGCAGTGTGCGTACTCGCGCATGTAGGCCAGCAGTGGCGAGGCCGAGGCGGCCTGGGGTGCTCCCGGTGCGTCGTGCGTCGCCTCGGACGAAGTTGTGGACTCAGAGCGCCCAGGCGGATCCACTTTCCCGCCCTCAACGCGAGCCAAAAATGAGTCAAAAGTCAGGCGCCAAACCTGTTCCGAAATGCCCTCCAGCAGGGCAGCCTTGTCGGGAATATGGCGATAAAACGCGGCCTGGGAGACGCCTAAGCGCTTTCCCAAAGACCGCAGAGATAGGGCGGAGAGCCCCTCCTCATCAACCAATTCGAGCGCAGCAGACAAAATGATGTCTCGCGATAGCGCGCGTGGCTTTGATGATGGCATGGGCTCTCCGCTCGGGTGGATTACTCCTTTGTGATACCGAAACTTTATCAGTGCAAGCGCGGCGAACGCGGCGAAGAATCCCAACAGTGCGCCGATTTGTGGGGCGATATCAGCGAATCCAAGACCATCCAAACTCACCTTGTTGATTGCGGCGTTGGCCCAGTATGCAGGGGAGAGGCGTGCAGCGTGTTGAGCCCAGTCGGGGAAAGATGAAACTGTGCAGAATGCTCCGCCGATTCCTGCGGCGAGCATGCCCACGATGTTCGACATGGACAGAGCGGCATCGCGACTGTGCGACCACAGGGCAATTGCAACACCCAGGGCCGATAGGACCGCCGAAAAACTCAGCAGTACCGCCATCAATGCAAGTAAAGAGCCCTCGGGCGATACCCGAAAATCGCTGCACCGAGCACGAGCACGACCGTGATCTGCACGGTCTGCATAATGTAGGCAACCAACGCCTTACCGGTCAGGATGGATGCGCGCGAGGTCGGAGAGGCCTCGAGGCGCTCCCACGTTCCCCAGGAATGCTCGTTGAAAAACGAGCCAATGATGTTCTGGACGGCGAGGAAAGAAAAGAGAATCGCCATCGAGGGAACCGCCTGTTCGGCGCCGGTGGCTCCCGTGTATCCGTCGGCCAGGAGCATTGATTTAAACGCCGGCATCATGAAAGGAATCAAGACGAGCGGGATCACCGTCAGGATGAGCGTCGGTGCCGGGTCGGTGAGTTGGAGGCGGATATTCAAGCGGGTCATCGCCCACAGCTGCTTAAGCTGCGACATGGTCACTCTCCTCGATGATGTGCAGGTATGCGTTGTGCAGGCTCGGTTGGTCGATCTTTACATCGACAAGGCGTGCTCCCGCCAGGGCTGGCGAGGCCAAAACTTCGCCGATACGTGCGCCCGGGTCGGCCTCGTCCCCGCTGTGGCGCAGTACATTACCGTCGGCGCTCCAGCCCTCGAGCGGGGGGAACGGTGCGGTCGAAGGTGAGCGTGACCTCGGCACTGCCGTGGGTGGAAATGATGTCCTCGAGGCTTCCGCGGGCAACGATTCGCCCCTCGCTCAGGATTGCGATGTCAGAGCCAAGCTCCTCGAACTCCGCGAGGTAGTGCGAGGTGTAGACGACGGCTGCGCCCTCTTCGGCCAGTTGATGGACCGCGCTCAGGATCTGGCTGCGCGCTTCAACATCCGCCCCAACCGTGGGCTCGTCCATGAAGATCAGTCGAGGCTTGTGCATGATCGCCATTCCCGCGTGGAGTCTGCGCTGCTGGCCACCCGAGAGATGCGAGGCGCGTTGGTCGCGTTTTTCACTCAGGCCAAGCAGGTCCATGACCTCGCCGGCGCGCACGACGGCTTCGCGGCGGCCAAGCCCGTGTAGCTCTCCGAAAGCGGTGAGATTTTGGGCGACGCTCAGGTCGGGGTAGATGCCGAGATCCTGCGGTGCATATCCGAGCAGCTGGCCGATGTTGTGCGCTGCAGGATTCTTTCCGCAGATGCGAACGCTGCCGGAGTCTGCTCGCTTCAGCCCGCACAAAATGGTGATGAGCGTCGATTTTCCGGCGCCATTTCGTCCGAGCAGTCCAAGGATTTGTCCTGGTTCGACGCGAAGGTCGACTCCGCGCAGAACTTTGTGGGTGCCGTAGCTCTTGTAGATTCCCTGAGCTTCTAGGGTGGGTGAGTGTGGTTGTGACATGGTCATTCTCCCATCGGTTAACAGTGTTAACTTTGTGTCGAGATAGAGGTTAACACTGTTAACTTGTGGATGCAATGCGGTCCGAAAGAATGAAGGAAAAGGGCTCACTGGCTCACTGACAGCGTTTGGAGGCATTGACACCAGTTGGAGCTTTGAACGAGCGGTTTTTGGGGTATGCGATGTCGCCAAGTGGTGTCAATCCGGCCTGCTGGTGTCGATCGCGCCTACTGGCGCGGGAAAAGCAACGGCAGTGCGTGGCTGAGCTGGCGCGAAACTGAGGCCGGGAGTGCGTCCCACCCTCGTCGATCCATACCTGCAAGCTCTGGGGCGTCATGAGCGTCGGATACTTGCGGTAAAACTCATCGAGCTGCGGATTCATGTCGTCTAGCGCTGGATCGTCTGAACCGACGCTGGCGATAATGCGGAAATCCTGTTGCCCCATGTTGCGGCTGCGTACTCCCAAGGTTACTTCGTCGGCAATCTGGGGTAGAGGCGCGTCATGATCGCGGCCAATCCATGACTCTCCGGCCATTGGCATATAGCCGTAGAAATAGTCCGGGTTCAGGGCGAAAACGTCCCAGGTCGTAATCCCGCCCATGGAAAAACCGCCGAAAGCCCGGTGCATACGGCTGGCTTTTAAGGATTCATCCGTGGTGTCGCCACCCGCGTAGGTCGAGTAACGCGACTCGACCGTGTCGATCAAAGTATTAATCTCGCTGGTCGCAAAGAAACGGTTGAGCTGATAATCCGTTTCAAAATCATCATTCACGAAAGAACGATCAGGGTAATACGTCGCAAACACAACGATCGTCGGCGAGACCTCGCCACTGCGCTCAAGGTCATCAATGGCCGGCGAGACCTCATCCGCCATCTCCTCCGCACTGCTCATCCAGCCGTGAGTCAGGTACGCGATATTGGCAGGCATTCCCTGTACGTATGTTGCCGGAAGGTAGACCAGGGCTTGCTTCTTGTAGGTCACGCCCTGATACTCCTGCTGATAATCCACGGTGTCGATCCGCCCGTGCAAGGGAATCGGATTCTCCGAGGCCGCGGGAATGATCACCGTTGTCCCGTCCGCCTTCTCGTGGTGGGTAACTGTGGGGGAGGGTGCGGAGGCGTGATAGGCCTCGTATCCTGCTGCACTGACCAAGCTAGTTGCCGCCACCAGGGTGCCCACGGCAAGCGCTATCGTCCCCTTTCGGTTACGAGGCCGAGGCTGGCGCGCCGGCACTTCTGCGGTTTCGGGGGGTGGGTGAGGTCGGAGCGTTCATCGGTAAAGTTCCGTGTAGTTCGTGCGTGTTGACCTCATATGGTCGATTTTAGGTCCGCGAGTGTGGCGGTGCGAATGCGCCTTCGCCGCCGGCAGATAGGATTGGCATAACAACTGGACAAAGGAGTTGCCATGATTGCTGTTACGACCCCGACCCTTGAAGGAACGCCCATTAAGCGTTACATCGGAATTGTTTCCGGAGAGACGATCTCGGGCGTGAACTTCTTTAAAGACATCGGCGCGGGTTTGTCGAACCTTTTTGGTGGCCGGGCCACGAACTATGAAGAGGAACTGTCCGAGGCCTCGAAAACTGCGATCGACGAGATGTGTCAGCGCGCGCAGGCAATGGGCGCGAACGCGGTCGTCGGTGTGCACGTCGACTACTTCACCGCCGGAGCTGACAATGGAATGCTCGCAGCAATCGCCACGGGTACTGCTGTTGAGGTCTGAGCGTATTTATTGACTACGAATCTCCGCACTTCAGGCGCAATTTTGCGGCTTGAAGTGTGGGGATAATTCTTGCTACTTCCTTGATTTAGCCTTGGGGAACTCTGTAAAATCGCACAGTATTCAATCCTGTATCAACAAGCAATGGTGGTTGTGTCATGGCGAAACTTCGCGGTTTATTTCGAGCGCTGGGTGCTCTTGTAGTTATTGCCCTGGTCTTCATCGGTGGAATGAAAATGGCCCCCTACCTGGGATTCTTGGGATTCAACTCCAAGAAGGTCACGACCGACACCACGACCATCACCAATTCCTTCTCCGACATTGCGGAGCTCGCGACTGAGTCCTACATCTTCACTGAGGTTGGCAAATACTCCGAACAGGGGACGCAGATTTTTGGCCTGGAGGTTCCCGGAACAGGAGCGTCATTCCTCATCACTTACTCAGGTGAAGTCAAAGCCGGCATTACTGACATCAGCGCGATCAAGGTTGAACGGGATGAGAGCAAGAAGGTCATTAAAGTAACCGTGCCGGCAGCCCAGGTGATCTCGACCAAAATCGATCCCTCGTCGGTCAAGACCTACGACCAGACCTTTAGCTTGGCAAACCGCCTCGAAGTCAATGAAGTCACCGGTTTCCTTGCGAACGAGGAGAAGCGTGCATCCGAGGATGCCGTGAAGCGTGGCCTGCTTGAGAAGGCGCAAAAGCGTCTGGACGAAATCGTCACCGGCCACGTCAAGGCAGTTTTGGGTGACGAGGCCAAGGACTACGAGGTGAGCGTAAGCGTCGCTGAGTCGAAGAACTGATTGCCGAGGCCGGGGTTAGTTTTTGGGGAGAAAGGTCCCCGTCTGCATTTGCCTCGGGAAGAGTCGGGAGTGCCGCGCAGGTCGTCTTAAGTAGCGACGCCAGTTCTTGCGCGGCTTAGGTTCAGTATTTGCTTCCCTCACGTCTCCACTGAACGTAGTCGTGGTAGATGTACTTGTGATCCCAGGCGGGATCGACGGGGCTGAATTCACTGAGGTGGCCGCAGCCGGTCGATAGGTCATCGGCAATTTCAACAATGGCCTCGTGCAGTTCAAGAGGCTCAATGAAGCGACGCGGAATTGCCTCATAACCAATCTGTGCGCCGATGATCGTGCCCGCGAGCGCGGCGGTTGAATCGCTATCGCCGTTGTGGTTCGAGGCCGCGGCGATCGCCCCCGCGAAATCCCCCTGATGGCGCAGCGCACACAAGACCCCGATCGCCAGGGTTTCTTCCGCAACCCAGCCCTCGCCAAGCTCGTGGATCGCTTCGAGGTCGCTCAAATTAGAAGACGCCAGTGAAACTGCGCGTTCCATGATTTCTTGCAAGGCGCCAATCATCCGCGCCTTGGGGAATGCCTCGGGAAGGGTTGCGCTCGCGGCGGCGACGGCCTCGGTAAGGGGAGAATCCTCGTGGACGATCATCGATACGATCTGCGCGAAGGCTCCCGCGGGAAGCCACCCCAGCTCATGGCCGTGAGTGAGGGCCGCAATTTCCGCGCCCTGGAGCTGGATATCGGCGTAGGTCATGTGGCGAGTCATGTTTGAAAAACTCTTTGAGTAAAAGAGGCCGACCGGCGCAACGCGCATGATCCCGCCACAACCCTTTGAATCGTTGATTGGGGATTCAAGAGTCCCATTAGCCCCAGCGGCGCATGCCGTCATGCACGTTGTCCCGGGCGCTCGCCGCGCAAAAAGCTCGGGGAACCCGCTGACCCAAGCGCAGCGAGTGCGTTCGCTAAATTCCTCGGTTTGCGTCCGGTACCAATCCTGATACATGAAGGACATGTAGTAGCTGATCGACGCCATAATGCCGCGCAAGGCCCCTCGGGTATGCGCAAAAAGCAAACCTTCCGCGGTGTAGAGGGTCATCTGCGTATCGTCAGAAAAGCGCGCAACGCCTGTTCGTCAAGGACGTAATCAGTAATTCCAGCCGGGCCAAAGCGCTGGAAAATCTGAGGTTCGCGGAGGAATTCAACGGTATAGCCCAATGCGTCTCCGGCGGCCTCGCCAATGAGTGCGCCGCGGTAGCGATTGCGTTTGTCCATGAATCCTCCTTAGAACATGAATATTTTACAGCGCTCGGATTGGCCAGCACGTGCGCAAAAATGGCGCAATCTCGCGTTTTTCTGACACTTTGTCGCTGCGAAGGGCGGGCGTGCGGTCCTAAACTTGCCACGTTACCCGTGAAGGAGGCCTCGAAGTGCCGGGATTGGAACCCTACGACGCAATCATGCTGCTGTCCTACGGTGGCCCCAACGGCATGGAGGATGTCCTCCCCCTTCATGCGCAACGCAACGCGAGGCCGCAGAATCCCCGACGAACGCCTTCTTCAAGTCTCGAAGCACTATGAGCGTTTCGGTGGAGTTTCGCCCATTAATGCCTGTAATCAGCGCCTGATCGCTGAGCTATCCGCCGAGCTCTCGCGTCGCGGATATGACATCCCCGTCGGCTGGGGAAACCGCAACTGGCATCCCTTCGTCGCCGAGGGCCTGGACGAGCTCGCCCAAGCTGGCGCGCGACGCATCCTTGTGCTGCCGACCTCCGCCTACGCCTCGTATTCGGGGTGCCGTCAGTACCGCGAAGACCTTGCCGAGGCCGCGCAGTCCCTCAGCGAAAAGTGGGGGAGTATCGTCCTTGGCGCAGAGGACAGTGCGGACAACCCGAGTGCCGACATCATTGTCGATAAGGTACGCCCCTACTATTCGACGCCCGGCATGGCCAGTGCTGAAATTGCCTCGATCCAGCGCGCATGGTCCGCCCTTGTCGAGGGAGGGGCGGATCCAAACGGGATTCGACTGATTTTCGTTACCCACTCCATCCCCGTGAGCATGGAAGAAGGGTCTTCTCCTTTCCCCTTCCCTTCGGCCGTTTCTTCTCCCTCTGCCGAGGCCGGTGGAGAGCTTGAAGGTGAAGAAATCTCATCCCTGGGCACTCCTGCTTCCGAAATTAGTTACGTGGCCCAGCACCATGCGTTGATCCAAGCAATCATGCCGGAAGTGCGCCGTGTTTGGGGCGCGAGGATTTGGGGTACGACCTAGCATTTTGTTCGCGTTCAGGCCCGCCGCAGGCGCGCTGGCTGGAGCCCGACATCAACGATTTCCTCCGCGAACTCATCGCCCCGGAAGGCCAGGGTGAGGGGGAAGGAAACGAGGCCTCGGGAAGCGGAAGGCCAAGCGGCGTAGTTGTCGTCCCGATCGGCTTTATCTGCGACCACATGGAGGTTGTCTACGACCTGGACACCGAGGCAAAGGAAACCGCTGCTGAACTGGGGATTGAGTATAAGCGCGCGGAAACAATCTCTACGGACCCCGCGTTTATCTCTTCGCTGGTGGACGTGCTGGAGGAACGCGCAGCCCAAGCGAGGGGAGAAAATCCCTTCCGCATAACCGTGACGGGTACAGGACCTTTCCATACGGTGTGTCCTCAGGATTGCTGCCTGGCACCGGCTCGGCCAACGCATTCCCAGCACTCTGCAGAAGCGGGTGCTCAACATGCAAGCCCGCATGCTCCACTTTCTTCCGACGGCCCTGCTCGAGTCGCCGGTCAATCCGCCATACAACAGGAGGAATCAATGGCGTTTTTGAACCGTCGTGCGGCACAATCCGCCGAAAACACCGAAAATACCGGTCACTCCGAGGCTGTGCCCGAACACGTTGCTGAGCATGCTCCGCACCACCACGCCGCACACTCCTACGTTCCTGACCCGCGCGACAGGACAGATATTGACCTGGACGAGGTCAACGGCAAGCAGCACTACGCGCTGTATTCCGTGTTTGCGTTGGGTGAGTTCTTGCCGGCAGACGACAGCGAGCGCGCCCAGATTGTTGCTGAATCCCTGGACTACGTGAAGAGCGCCGGCGCAGAAATCCGCGGTTTCTATGACGTGTCCGGCTTCCGCGCCGAGGCGGACCTGATGGTCTGGTGGCTCGACGACGACCCGGAGGTCCTGCAAGACGCCTACCATCGCCTGCGTGCCAGCGCGCTGGGGAAGTTCCTTGAGCCCGTGTGGTCTTGCATGGGTCTGCACACTCCCGCTGAGTTTAACAAGCGTCATATTCCTGCGTGCTTTGGTGGGGTTGTGCCGCGTGACTGGGCGATGGTCTATCCCTTTGTGCGCTCCTATGACTGGTACTTGAAGGCCCCCGAAGAGCGCTCGCGGATCATGGCCGAGCACGGGCGCAACGGCTTCTCGCAGTACCCCGATGTCAAGGGCTCGACCCTGTCGGCCTTCGGCTTCTCCGACTACGAGTGGGTTTTGGCTTTCGAGGCCGATTCGCTGGATCGCCTTGAAGGCGTCATGCATGCCCAGCGCTACACCGAAGCTCGTCTGTACGTGCGCGAGGATACGCCCTTCTTCACCGGTCCCCGCGTGAGCCTGCAAGAGTGGGCTGAGCGCCAGCCGAGGGCATAATCTGCACTGCTCGAGGAGGTGACCGTGACTCTTCCCGAAGGCCTCGTTTCCTGCGAAGACGGCCTCGTCCGCCCGACCTGGGCTGCGACTGACCTGCTCTTACGCGACTACTACGACACCGAATGGGGGAATGCAGTCACCTCCGAGCAGGGCGTCTTTGAACGCCTCGTCCTTGAGAGCTTTCAATCCGGCCTCTCGTGGTCAACGATCCTCAAGAAACGCGAAGCCTTCCGCTGCGCTTTTGCTTCTTTTGTTCCCGAGGCCGTCGCTGCCTTCACCGATCAAGACCGCGAGCGCTTGATGCAGGACGCGGGCATCGTACGAAATAAGCGGAAGATTGATGCGGCTATTACCAATGCACAGGCAGTTATTGCGCTTCGCACTGCTTTAGCCGCCGAGTCCAACGCACACCGTGCTGGACGGATGGATGAAGCGCCACTTGCACAGCTGCTTCGGCCTCGGCAATCCTATCCGCGACACTTGGGCGAGCTTGTCTGGCTTACCAACCCAGGGAGCATCCTCGGCCCGCAAATGCAGGGGAAGTGCCCGCTCAAACGGAGGAATCTCGCGCTCTCTCAGCCGAGCTCAAACGTCGAGGTTTCGTCTTCGTTGGTCCGGTCACCGCACTGGCTTTGATGAGTGCGATCGGGATTGTCAACACTGACATCTTGGGAACGTGGAAGCGGCCACTGTCTGAATGAATCACGCCTCGTTTACAAAGCGCGGCATCGACCCTCTTTTCTTCGCAGGACCTGAGTGTCGGATCATGATCGTGGGCCAAGCTCCCGGCCTCGTCCCTGAGAAAGGAGCGAGGCCGGGGCTGCGTGTGTCGCGCTCGACGCCGGCGGTCACCAGCTCGGCGATGCGCGGGGAATCCGCGTCCTCCTCGCGTCCGATCCACGACTCGCCGGCCATCGGCATGTACCCGTAGAAGTACTGCGGACACAAGGTAAAAACATCCCACGTGGTCGTCGCACCCATCGAGAAACCGCCGAATGCGCGGTGCCTGCACGAGGCTCGCAACGACTGGTCGGAGGTGTCACCGCGGGCGAACGTGGTGTAGCGAGACTCGACGGTGTCGATCAGAGTATCGATCTCGCTCGTCGTGAAGAAGCGTTTGAGGGCGTAGTCCTCCTCGTAGTTACCCGTCGCGAAGGAGCGATCCGGATAGTAGGTCGCGAAAACGACCAGCGTCGGTGCAGCCTTGCCGTCGCTCTCCAGCTCGTCGACGACGGGTGAAACGCCGTCAGTCAGACCGGCGGCGCTTCCCCACCAGCCGTGCGTCAGATAGAGGATGTTCGCGGGTGTGTCCGAGGCGTAGGACGCGGGAACGTACGCGTAGGCCCGCTTGATGTGCCGCTACCAATCGGTGTGGTCCTTCCCGCGCGCCGTCTCCCCTCCAATTCCGCATGCAATTCCCTCGCAGATCTTTCAGAATTTGAATTGTGATCGTTGAAATTCCGAGGGTTTGTGCGGGGTTGATAAAAGAGGTGGTCGGGGAATTGCATGCGGAATTTGGGAGAGGGGCAGAGTGGGGAGGAGTAAGGAAGTACTGAGTGAGAGTCGATACGTGCAGATGGTTACCGTGGTAGTCTCCCGGTATCTATCGTGAGTTGCATAGGAGCAAACATGACCCGGGACCTGATCCGTCGTGGCGACAACGAGCGTCTGGTGTTTTCTGAAACCCCACTTCCCCAGCTGACGGACATTCGGGTCGAGGGGACGTATGAGGTCAGCCTGAGTGAGGGCGGCGAGGCGGACGAGGGCGAAGCGTTCGAATTTGATCCCAACACCTCGCCCGCACAAGCCAGAGATTATGTTTTTTTGCCGCAGCGAGTGGCGCTCTTATGGGAGCACTCAGTGTCCTGTGGCAAAAGGACTTCAACCTGGCGGACGCGCACAAGTTAGGTTCCGAAAAAATCGAGAAAATCGTTATCGGAGCGGCTCAGCGCGTTGGCCTCAAGAAAGAGAATCCGAGCATCGCAGACGCGATCCGTTTCCTCGAAAAGACTTCCCCTTTCGTTGGTGACAAGCTCACTCCGGAGTTCGGCGGTGGCCTCCAGCACCACCTGCGCGACTTTTCCCACCATCCCTCGCCCGTGGGGCTCGTATGTTCCATCCTCATGCAATTCACCGGCAAAGGGTTTGGAACCGCGACGGATGGGCGCTTCGCGATCTTTGACTTGCCTGCCGAGGCTCTGAAGGATCGAAGGCTATTCGGCAGGAATGCTGAGGAGAAGTTCCTCTACGGCACCCTCAACTGGGTACTCCATCTCATCAGCGACATGGCGGGCTCGAGCTCGACCCCCGGCGCGGGCACAGGCATTCCTGGCCCGATTCTCTCCTTCCTCAAGGAGGCCTCGGCCTTGCCTTTCTTCCGGGACATGTCTATCGCGTACGAGGACAAGGTCGCGACCTTCTCGCAGTGGGTGTCGAAGGCATTCAACGGTACTCTCCTGAAGGACCAGGATGGAAACCCCCTGCGCTTCGATCTGCGAACCGAGGTTGGCCTGGCGAGTCAGATCCTCACGCAGGTTCCCGCCGTCCTCGCCAACGAGTGCATTGTCCGCGGCTTCTACACGATCACGCGCTTCGTCGATGAACTCAGATGCGCTGATGTGTCCAGCGTCAAAGACTTGGGGCGCATTAATCCCTCGCGATTCCTACCCCTCAATAGCCGGGCGCTGACGCGTATGCTGACGGTCGCCTCCGGTGCCTTCGTGGTCATCAATACCTCCATCGCAGCTGTGCGTGCGGCGGTCGAGGGGGCTGCGAGTGGCGAGGTGGGAGCAGTCCCGCTTTTCTTCATGCGCCTCAACTATGTCGGGATCGGACGTTTTGCTTTCGCTCTGTGGGCTGACAGCTCCTATATCTACGAGGATGTCGAACGGCGGTGGGAGCAGCGTCGGGCCAGCACAGCGGGCTCGGACGTGGCTGTGTATGCGCCTCTGGGCGTTGATGTTCAGCGGGTATTGGACTCGCTGAACATGGCGTGGGTCGAGGACGACCATCGTCGCGAGAAGAAAGCTGAGTTGCGCGAGCGCAAGGAAATTCTGATCGGTGCGTGGAAACGTAGGCAGAGAATTGCCTGGGATGAGAGAGGGGAAGACTACTTTCTCTGCTCTGCCGATGCTTACAGGCAGCTGCGTGCCTTGTGTTCGGGGGAGGGCGCGGAAGCTCTCCGGCTCGCTATCGCCCAGCAGCTGCTCGATTTTAATCCCTACGCCGTGGAAAAGAAACTCTCCCTTTCGCAGACATGGCTGACTGATGTTTTTGTTGTTGACCAAGACGTTATCGATGCGGCAACGATTAAGCGCCTGAGGAGTGCCCACAAGTCGTATGATCGCTGGCTTTCGGGTACGTATAAGAAGCTCGTGGTAGGCGGTGCGGCGGCTGTCGCGGTGACCGCTGCGACGGGTGGGGTGGCGGCCGTCGCTGCTCCTGCGATCGCGGCCGCCCTTGCTGGAGAGGCGGTGGTCGGGTTGAGTGGTGCCGCGCTGACGAGTGCGAGCCTGGCCTGGGTGGGCGGTGGCTCCCTCGCCGCAGGAGGCCTCGGTATGGCGGGTGGGACCGCGATCATCACGGGAGGAGGCGCGGTTCTCGGCCCTGACGACTGCAACCGGTGGTGCACTGCTGGTGGGAGCTCTCAGTAAGGACTATGCGGAACAGGTGAAGCAGGGGTGCGTCGAGAGACTTGCTTACTGTTCGGTGCTTCTCGAGGAAGAGCCGGTGCAGGCGCTGGCAATCGTTGAATATCTGCGGGCGTGCTTGGAACGCGCGGCCGACACCAATAGGCGAACGATTGAGGCCTTGCAGGGAGCGAAAAATGCAGACCAGAAAAAAAGCAGAGGAAGAGCCTGAAGGAAGCGGTCTCCCACATTGACGACGCCGTGGCAGAGCTGGGAAGACTGGAAAAGAAAGCGCGTGAGGCCGCCCCGGAGAGCGGGGGCCTCGTGCCGAGCGCGAGCACTGATGTCGCCCGCGCCGGAGACTTGGGCTAGCGTGTGACCTCCAACGTGTTGGTGGCGGCTTGTCTGTGTGCGTGGCATACCATGGGTGCATGACACCTGAGATCACGGATCCTCGCTTCCAAGAGATTGCTCAAGCAATCAAAAAGGACCCGGAAAATGCCTCGTTCACAAAGCGCGGTATTGATCCGCTCTTCTTCGCTGGACCCGATTGCCGGATCATGATCGTCGGCCAAGCTCCCGGCCGCGTTGCCGAAGAAAGCGGCATCGTCTGGAACGACCGCAGCGGTGACCGCCTTCGTGACTGGATGGACATCGATCGCGATACCTTCTATAACTCGGGGAAACTGGCCATTGTCCCCATGGACTTCTACTTCCCGGGCACTGGGAAGAGCGGTGACTTGCCCCCGCGCAAAGATTTTGCGGACAAGTGGCACCCGCGTCTGCTCGAGCTCATGCCCGATCTGAAGCTCACTATTCTGGTCGGTTCCTACGCGACAAAGCGCTATCTGCAGCTCAAGTCCTCGGCCTCGCTCACGCAGGTCGTGAAAGACTACCGCGACTACCTGCCCGAGTTCTTCCCGCTCGTGCACCCCTCGCCTCGTAACCAAATCTGGATGAAGAAGAACCCGTGGTTTAACGAGACCGTCATTCCGGATCTGCAAGAGCTTGTCGCGCAGATTATGAAGTGACTTTCTAAGCGAGTCCTGTTTCCCCGAAGGCAGTGATGTCTTTGGGGAAAACTTTATCCACGATTGTTACTCCCACTCGCTTCCGTTCGTGCGCCAGCCAATGAACGTCCAGACAACGGGGAGTGGGTAATTCAAAACCCACTGTGTCTGGGGTGAATGTGTCTGGGGCGAATCGCTGTGATCGTTAGAAAGACCGTTCGCAGGCTGCACCGCTGGAACCTCAATGAAATGATCGCGTGCATAGGCATCGAACAAACGTTGCTCACGCGGAGTGAAAGGCTCGGGCCGTGCCAAACGACGCAGGTCAGCCCTGGCCTCGTCAAAGGAATTGAAACGCATCGGCCGATAGGTGTTCGTAGTAGCGGTGACAGGAATGCGGCCGAGGTAACGCAGGGATCGCATGACCTCGGGGACGGTGCTGGGCCGCTTTGCTTTGCGACCCAGGTAGGTCAAGAGCCTGGGATCCGACGATGGCGGAAGGCTATTCGGGACGACGACCGCGGCCTTGACTCGAGCTGCGGCGTCAAGCTTTGCAATGCGGCTGCGAGTGTTGTCGCTCATCAGGGAGCGTGAGGCAAAAGCGAGGTCCACGCTGTTCTTGCCCAAACCGGCCTGGCTCCAGTCCTCATCCCAGGCAAGAAGATGCGAAGTAATAGGAAGGTTTTCGGCGGCGGCGCGCTGGTCGAGGATTGCCAGCATGGCCTCGGCAAAATCGCACGCGTGGACGTGGTGACCGGCCCTAGCGAGGGGGACTGCAAGAGTGCCCGTCGCGCAGCCCATGTCCAAGATCGTGCTGCCGGGTGCGGGGGAGAGTAGATCCATGAGCCAGAGTTCATAGTCTTCGGTCGCATAACGGGTAAAAGTTGCCGCACGTTTGTTCCAGTAGTCTTTGGAATCTCGGTTGATCGAAGCGGGATGCGGACTGTTGTCATGCGGCATGAGTAGTGTCCTTTAGCGGTCTGGCGGCGTCATTACCTTTTCACCATGATAGGTGTGGTGTGTGCTCGGTGCCTTATTCTCAAAGTAAAAAGCGTGCAATAATTGTGCAATGACGAATCCAGCTGTAATCCCGAATTTCTCCAGTGACTATCAAGAAGGCGCGCGTCAAGAGGTCATCGATGCCCTGGTCGCCACCAACATGGAGCAAACAAGTGGTTACGGTACCGACGACCACTGCGAGCGTGCGCGCGACCTGATCCGCACGGCCTGCGACGCGCCCAATGCGGACGTCCACTTCCTCGTCGGCGGAACCCAAACAAACGCCACTGTCATTGATGCGATCCTCCTGCCCTGGCAGGGCGTGATTGCGCCTCACACCGGACACATCAATATGCACGAGGCCGGAATCGTTGAACGCGGCGGTCACAAGATCCTCGACATTCCCGCGAAAGAAGGCAAGATCACGGCCGCAAACGTCATTCGTGTGTGCGACGCGTGGGAAGGCGACGGTGCGCGCGACCATATGATCGCCCCGGCGCTGGTCTACATTTCCCAGCCCACTGAGTACGGGACCCTGTACTCGCTTCAAGAGCTCGAGGACATTTCCGCCGCTTGTCGCGAGCGTGGCTTGAAGCTTTCGTTGACGGCGCCCGTCTAGCGTATTCCCTAGCCTCTCCGGCAAATGACGTCTCGCTCGCGGACCTTGCGCGTCTGTCGGACGTGTTCTACATCGGCGGTACCAAGTGCGGAACCCTTTTCGGCGAGGCTGTCGTCATCCCCGACGGTGGGTCGATTCGCCAATTCGTCACGCAGATGAAGCAGCACGGTGCGCTGCTTGCAAAGGGGCGTCTCTTGGGCGTCCAGTTCGAGGCCTTGTTTGAGGATGACCTCTACCTGACTTTGGGTGCTCCCGGCGTTGCCGCCACTAAGCGAATCCGCGAGGCTCTGATCCGCGCGGGTTATGTCGTCACGATGGACTCACCGACGAACCTGACCTTTGTTGCTTTGGATCAGGCCGGACACGAACGGCTCTCGCGCAAGGTGCAATACGGCATTTGGGAGACACTGCCTGATGGTCGCCTCTTGGCGCGCTTCTGTACCTCGTGGGGAACTCCTGAAGAGGACATCAAGGCTTTCGAGGCCGCGCTGGCCTAAGCGCTCCCTCCACATGAAGCTGCGCTCCGCACCGCCCCCCTCCACATGAAGTCGGTAAATGTCATGGCTTATAACGCATGTCTTTTCACGACTTCGTGTGACAAAAAGGGCAGGGAAGGTGCGGGAGCGTCGCGTGGAATGAGCTCCCATCGAGACAGGCAGCAAACGGAACGAACTCGCATCGAAACAGGCTCCAACTGACACAAGCACGCTACGCTTGAACAGTGACAACCGACGCTACCAATTTCACTGCCCCTGACTTCTCCGCGCTCGCGGCCTCGCGCCGCTCAATCCGCGCATACACGGATCAGCAGATTCCGCAGGACATCTTGGACGCGATCCTCAAAGGACGCGACAACAGCCCCCAGCTGGTCCAACACTCGTGCCTTCCGCGTTGCATTGGCAACAGGGGAGCGCGCCGATCGCCTGCGCAAAGAATATGTGCGACGTTTCGACCAGACCCTGGATATCCAGCACCACAAGCGCTTTGCAACGATTAAAACTGCACTCAAGCGCGAACTTCCCGATGGAGATTTCCCAGTCTGGAAGCCTTACCCGAAGGAGCTTCGAGCCCCTCAGGTCGAGGTCGCGAAAATGGTCTACGGAGCATACGGCGTTGAGCGCCGCGACTACGAGGGGCGTGACAACGCGAACCGCCGCAACGTCTCCGCTTTCAACGCCCCCGTCATGGGCTTCGTTTTTGTTCACGAAAACATGCTCCCGTGGAGCGCAATGGACGCCGGTCTCATGCTGCAAACACTCTTTCTTTCAGCGAAAGCTCACGGCATCGACTCGTGTGCAATCGGTGTGCTCTCGGCTTGGCGCGGCCCGGTCGAGCAGGAATTTGAGATTCCCCAGCACTACAAACTGATCACCGGTTTCTGCTTGGGCTACGCAGATAGCGAGGCCCCGATCAACCACGTGAACGCGCCCCGCCCGCCGATCCAGCTCCTCGAAGGGAAGTAAGCATGCCCAAACAGTACCTCTCGGTGGCTTTTGCATATGTGGGAGTGATAGTCGGCGCAGGTTTGGCCAGCGGCCAAGATCTCCTGCAATATTTCCTTGCTTTTGGCGCCAAGGGTTTGATCGGAATCGTAGCCTTGGGTGTGCTGAACGTGATTTTCGGCGTCGTTGCCCTGCAGCTTGGCTCGTACTTTCGCTCAGACAATCACGACGAGGTCTTCGAACGCATCACTCATCCCGTTTTGCGTCGCGTCATTGATGTGGTGCTGATTTTCTCTGCCTTCACTACGGGCTTCGTGATGCTGGCAGGGGCCGGTGCGAACCTCCAGCAGCAATTCGGAGTGCCTACTTGGGCGGGCAGCTTACTGTGTGCCCTGCTTGTCATTCTTACGGCTTTCCTGGACTTCGACCGGATTATGAATGTGATCGGGGTGTTCACGCCCATCATTATGATTGCGATTGCCGTTTTGACCATTTATTCATTGGTGACTCCGCATGCGGGCATTGCTGAACTTGACGCTGCCGCGCGTAATGTCACTCCCGCACTGCCGAATCTGTGGCTGGCGACGATTAACTATTTCGCGCTGTGTGTTGTCTGTGGTATTGCAATGGCCTTCGTCCTCGGTGGCTCAATCTTGCGCATTGGTGAGGCGCGTCGTGCCGGTCGTATCGGTGGCTTGCTGATCGCCCTTGTCCTCGGTGCGGATGCGCTTGCTCTGTATCTGAACGTGGATCGTATCTGGGATGTAAACGTCCCGGCTCTTGAGATAGCACGCTCGATTCATCCGCTATTCGCTTTCGGATATACCCTTGTGATTTTTGCGCTGATCTACAACACCGCATTCTCCCTGTTCTATTCGACAGCTCGTCGTTTCTGGCGGGTCGACCTCACGAATGCGTCTGGTGCTCATCGGAGTAGTAGCAGCGGGCTACGCGGCTTCGTTCATGGGATTCAAGAAGCTGATCGGGATTATGTATCCGGTCATCGGTTGGTTGGGTGTTGTTCTGCTAATTATTTTGGCAGTCGGCTGGCTGCGCGAGCGTTCTGCAGTCCTGCGCGAGGAAAACCTGCGCCGCAAGCTTATTCGCCTTCTTGTCCGTAAGCATGCTGATGATCTCGAGTTCACGGACGAGGACCGGTTAGAGGCCCGTACGCTTGCGCGCGCTTCCGTCGTTGACGGTGTCGAATTGCGCCGTGATGCCAGTTCGGCTGCTGAGGAAATTGTCGATGCCCAAGATGACGCCGCCGCCTATGCGCGCACTCAGCTTCCCGTCGACGAGGACTTGGTTGCGCAGCAGATTGCCGAGGCCTTACCGGACTCTACCGAGAACAAGTAGTTTCGTCTTGGGCTGGCTTTAGATGTGCTAGTCGCGGGCTTGGTGAGCGTCGCTCAGTGCCCGCGCGCCTTCCTGAGCCTCCTGTGTGGAAGTAATTGTCCCCAAGGCGGCCTCGGCCTCGTCAAAGTTCCCTATGGCGGCTAGCCAACGCACTAGAGTGAGCCGGCTTTGGGGGGATTGGAGTTCCTGGTCAAGACGTTCCGCGCGGGCGAGCCATTCGATGATGTCTTTGGAGGGAAGAAGATCTGCCCCTTTCGCGGCTTTCGCAAGGAGATTCAGGCGTGCCGAGGAAATCCCCTCCACATCACACACTTTGAGTTCGATCGCCTCGCGCGCGGTGCTGGGGAGTGCCATCATCGGCTCCGCGTCCCCCTGTGCAGCCGATGCAAGTGCATCTTCGACCTCTCCAAGCAATTCAAACGAGGAAGAGGCGGTCAGTCTTCGGTGCCAAACCATGTCTCAAGGAAAATCACGATGCGAGGCAATAAAAGCGTGTCTGAATCCTTGAGCTGAAGAATGATCCGGGTAAGAGGGTCTACGAAGTCGTAGTAGCTACGGCGCTGGTCAAGTAGATCCGTGAAAACAGTAGAAACGGTTTTCGTCCACCCTCGTTCGCTGAGGTCGCTCACCGCTTTAGCCACAGAGCGCTGTTCTGCACCCACACGCTCAGCAAGATCTTTAACTGGGAGCGGACGGTTGGCTGCGGCAAGCTCAGCGATCACGAGGCGCTGTAACGGAGAGAGCTGAGCCAGTTGCTCGTAGTAATAGGGTGTGAAGCTGTCAAGACATGTAAGAAGTAAAGTTTTCAGATCGGTAAAACCTGCGGTGTTCAGCGCATTTCCCAGCACTGCCCACACTCGAGGCGTACCGCCCGTGAGGTGTGTGATTGCGTGGATGCTAGCCATCGCTTCAGTGGATGAAAGATGATCGGCTAGTTCCGAATTGTCTGATTCTCGCGCCAAAGAAGTGAGCATTTCGCGCGCGTCTTCAGGGGAGAAGGGTGCGAGCCGAATCGTGTCGAAGAATCCGAAGAAAGGTGAAGCGGACTCAGAAAGACTGCGATCGAGACGAGCGGCGCTTCCAATGATGAGGATTCTCGTCTCGGTTTGAAGAAAGCTTCGCAGTTTTTGCTGTCCATCTTCTCCAAGAGCAACAAAGATATGGTCAACGTTTTCAGCGAAGACCACAATAGGTCCGTAGGTTCGCAGGGAGTCGCGAAGCTGTGCTTCTAGGGTTGACTCATCCGTGTTTCTCGTAGCGGCGGGGGAAACCCGATCGAGAATCGCAGCAAGAAAGCGCCCATATGACGTGATCGTCCATGGGGCCTCGGGAAGGCGAGCGATACGGACAGAAGGATCATTTTGGCTGGCAATGAGCCGTGTGCAGCGGTGATAAGCCAAGGAAATGACGTGCGTTTTGCCCACTCCGTGAGGGCCAACGAGAAGAGTGTGGTTGGGGCTCGGTGTGTGTCCAAGCTTTTTCACGCGCTTCTCGAGGGTCTTGAGAATCGGTTCACGTGCGACACACACGCGCTCGAGAACCTCCTCAGGCATGAGTGAAGGAGTAAAGCAGGCAAGCGGAACGGTACTCATCGGCGGTCCCATACTCCCTTCTTACGTGCCCAAATGTATTGGAGTGCGGGATAACGCCAACGAACTGAGCGGCCTCGGCGCTCCAAATAGTGATCCTTGATGAGATCTTCAATGACGTCGGCTACCTCCTCACCTGGAGTCAAAGAATCGATGGGGACCCACTCATTCGTCTCAGACAGAGTCTCTTGCAGAATCTGATCCGCGATGCGTGCTCGCTCACCGTAATGCGGTGCGACGCGAGTGAGGTAGTGCTCGAACCAACGGAATTCGTCTGGGTCGTCAATGAAATCTTCGAAGCATACGCGGACATCGCTGGGCGTAAATGTGGCATAGCGGCCGTGCGCGAGCGCTCCCACGAGCTTATGTAGAGGAATGGGATCCCCCCGCTCACGTCGACAAGTGCGCGTGAGACCTCGTCGCTGGGCTCATGTCCAACTCCTAGGAGCAGGCGGCGTGCAAGTTCGTCGGCCTCGTCATGGGTGAGCGGACCCAGTGGTAATGATTCAAGATCGTTCAAGACTCCCTGGGTCATGTTGGCTTTACTGAGGACGTGATGGAAGCCGATCGATCCTGTGACAATCCATCGGACTCGTGTGGTCTTTTGACGAAGTGCGCGCAGGGTTTGGAGGATTTCTTCGGCAGCTCCTACTCCTTCGCGCTCGGCAATGTTATTCACCGCCATGGGGACTTCATCCATCATGACCAGTGGAATAATGTCGTTTTCTTCCCCGTCGAGGGTGCTGAGAATGTCGGTGAGTAGGACGTGTGGAGATGTTTGACGGTGATAGCTCTTAATGGTGATGGGGCTTGAGATCTCGATATCGCAGTTATCGAAGATGGTTTTAAGTTTTTGGAATGCCCGTGAGGGAAGCTTTCCGCCCTGAATGAGTGCATCGGCGGTGCGGATCAGGAAGTCGTTGACCGTGAATACGCCTTCGTAGTCGATGAAGTAGCAGTGGAAGCGCTTTTCTTGTGCGGCGAATGCGTGCATCCAGAAGGTCTTGCCCATGCGCCTTGGGTCTGTGAGGAGGAGGTTTGCTCCTACTTGGAGGCGTTGGCGCGCTCGGGTACTCACCTCGTGACGGCCGACGAAGTTGGCCGGGTCTCGGTCGCTGCCGGGCTGTGGTTCGATAGGCTTGAGCACCATGGCACCCTCCAAAGTACGTGAAATCTTACGTGTAATTATACGTAGATTCTTACGTACGTCAATGATGGCTGTTCAATATACCTTCGCCCGACTCCAGTGAGAGTAAGTAAAGCTTTCGCGCAGGTCCTCCTCCGTAGTGGACTTGGCCCGAGGCCGAGGCCACGCGGTGACAGGGGACGATGAGCGAGAGTGGGTTGTGCCCAACCGCGCTCCCGACCGCCTGGTACGCGCGCGGTGAGCCGACCTTTCGCGCGAGATCCGCGTAGGTGACGCACTCTCCGTAGGGGATATCCAGAAGTGCATTCCACACACGCAGTTGGAAGTCCGTTCCGTAGGTGGCCAAGGGAATCGCAGAATGATCGGGGTTTATGCCCGCGAGAAAGTCCTGCGTCCACTGATAGGCCTGTTCCAAGACGGACGCGTTCTGATCGCTGACTGTGCTCCCGTTTGGGGTCCACGCGTGCAAGGCAGCCGCGGAGGATAGATGTACGGGGGGAGGAGGCCTCGGCCTCGGAAATTCCAAAAGGATAACCAAAGAAGCGCTGCCCACTCATCCATAGTGCACTCAGGGCCCCATTGGAAGCGGCGCAGGTGATGATCCCCAACTCGCTGGCAAACGAACACAGAGCCAGCGTGGAGTCCTTCGGGATGCTCGCGATACGCATAGGTTCAGACTGGCATAGCGATGATGAATATGCACGCCCCAGACATATGCATGCGTCCCCCCGTAAACTATATGTATGGAACCGTTGATGATCGCGCTGCTGGGGATGCTCATTATTGTTGCCACGCAGTTTATTGCCCCCAAAGTTGGCGTCGCATCACCACTGATCCTGCTCGGCGTTGGACTTGCAATCGGTTTCCTCCCACAGGTTGGTGCAATCGAAATTGCGCCGCACATCATCTTAGAGATCGTGCTTCCGCCGCTGCTGTTTTCAGCGGCTGTGCGTATGCCAACGATGGATTTCCGCCGAGAAATGCAAGCCGTGGCAATGCTTGCTATTCCACTGGTGTTTATCTCCTCATTCGCCATTGGTTTCCTCATCAACTGGATGGTTCCGCAGATTTCACTGGCGTGGGGTGTGGCGCTGGGAGCTGTTTTATCTCCCACCGACGCGGTCGCCATCACCATTGCCAAGCGCAGTGGCGTCTCGCACCGCATCATTACAGTGCTTGAAGGCGAAGGCCTCTTCAACGACGCCACTTCACTGGTGCTTCTTGCTGCGGCGATGAACGCGGGGCTCGCCGCCGATAACGATGCTCTCAATCCCGCACTGCTCACGGGGCGCGTCCTCGTAGCCCTTGGCATCGCCATTGTTGTCGGTCTAATCGTCGGTGAGGTGGGCGTTCGGATCCGTTCCATCATCAAAGATCCGTCAACAGATACGGTCTTTTCCTTTGCAATGCCTTTCATTGCTTCGATTCCAGCCGAGCACGTGGGCGGCTCTGGATTGGTTGCCGCGGTCGTTGCCGGTCTTGTTGTTTCCGGCCGTCGCGCAGGCATGATTTCCGCGCAAAATAGGCGTTTTTCGCAGCAAAATTGGTCAACCATGACTCTCATGCTTGAGAGTGGGATTTTCCTTGCAATGGGCTTGCAGGCCTTCGGCATCGTCGAAGACGCCGATGGAGATGGCGGCGGATTGGCGCGAGCCGCCGTGATTGCCGTCATTGCGGGCAGTCTCATTATGCTGATCCGTGCACTTTTCATCGCACTCATGCTCACTTGGCTCGACCACCGCAGCAAGCACCGTAAGAGGCGCTACGAGGCCGAGGCTGGGCGCCTCGAAGCCTTCGAGCAGCGAATGGCGCAGGCCTGCACCGTGGACAGCGAGGTTCTGGCATGCCGAAACCTCAGTGAAGAACAGTGGATCAAAACCATTGCCCGCTGGCGGCGCCGCCTCAAAATTGCCGAGCGGCAACACGCAGTGCGCCGATCCGACATCGATTACTTTGAAAAAGAGCCGCTTGGGCCGCGTGAAGCCAGTGTCATTATCTGGTCCGGAATGCGCGGAGCCATCACTCTTGCGGCGGCACAAACGATTTCCGCCGCAGCGCCCATGCGTTCCTTCCTTCTGACGATCGCTCTCTTCATTGCATCTGGTGCGCTTGTTATTCAAGGGCTTTCGCTGCCGTGGCTGATCCGCTTGATCAAGCCCAAGATGGCCTCAGCCGATATCAGTGAAGAAGAACGCGAAGAACTTCGACAGGTCATGAGTTCCGCACTCGTGGATACGGCTCTGGCCCAGGCAATCAAGGAAGTTGATGCTCAGACACTCTTGTCTGCTGGAGTCTCGCGAACCCTGTCACGCCTGGGCAATGTTGTCGACCTGCAATCTTCTCCTTCTTCGGGGGCCGTGAGCGAGCCTCTCCCAGACATCGACAGGGAAAACGAGGCCACTCCCGTGGAAATGAGCGAAGAGGAAGTTGAGCGCTCCTTCACTCGCGATCAGATTCGCGAGCTGGCACTCGAGGCCATTCACGCTCAGCGTGATGCTCTTCTTCAGGCTCGCGATGAGGGATCTTCTCTTCAGCGGCCCTCGAGGGCGCCCTCGCCCGCCTCGATAATGAAGAAATCCTCTTGGTTTCGGGAAAGCCCAGCGACCACTAGCCCCGAGTTTCACCCTACGGCCAAACCAGGGGAATCCCCGATGTCGCCCCAGTAGCGATTTTGTTAGCCTTAAAAAGGTCAGTAAATAACGGTCGAAGGAATCCCAGTGCTTGAGCTGCGAAATATCGTCAAGATCTACGAAACTGCAAACCTGCGCCAGGTTGCGCTCAATGACGTTTCGGTCGCATTCCGGGATAGTGAATTCGTCGCAATTTTGGGTCAGTCGGGTTCAGGCAAAACGACGATGCTCAACGTCGTTGGCGGCCTGGACCGCTTCCAAAGTGGTGACCTAGTCATCGATGGAATCTCAACGAAGGATTACAAAGCCCGCGATTGGGACGCCTACCGCAACAACCGCATCGGCTTCGTTTTCCAGTCTACAACCTGATCCCGCACCAGACCATCTTGTCCAACGTTGAGCTCGCGCTGACCCTCTCCGGTGTCTCCCGAGGCGAACGCCGCAAGCGCGCGATGGAAGCCTTGGAACGCGTCGGGCTGGCCGAGCACGTAGGAAAGAAGCCCTCGCAGCTTTCTGGCGGGCAGATGCAGCGCGTCGCCATTGCTCGAGCGCTGATCAACGATCCTGAAATCCTCCTGGCCGATGAACCGACCGGTGCTCTTGACTCCAAGACCAGCGTTCAGGTCATGGACCTCCTCCGCGATGTCGCCCAGGACCGTTTGGTCATCATGGTGACCCACAACCCGGAGCTTGCGCACCAATACGCGACCCGCATTGTCGAGCTCGCGGATGGTGAAGTGATCGCCGATTCGCGTCCTTTCATCCCGGGTACCGAAGAAGTTCGCGAGGCCAAGCCGGTGCGCCGCACCTCGATGGGATTCCTGACCGCGCTTTCCCTGTCCTTCAATAACCTGATGACCAAGAAGGGCCGTACCCTGATGACCTCTTTCGCGGGGTCTATCGGAATCATCGGTATCGCCGCCATTTTGGCTCTGGCAAACGGCACGAATGCTTACATTGCCCAAACAGAAGAAGAAACTCTTGGCGCATACCCGCTGACCATTCAAAAGAGCGGGATGGACATGTCCAGTGCCCTGTCCGCGCAAGTCGAAGCTGCTAGCAGCGAGAAGCCAAGCGACGGCAAAGTTGGGGTCTCCAAGCTGAGGACTCTTGCAGATAACATCCGCGATGCGAAGACGAATGACTTGACCTCCTTGAAGGCATTCCTTGATGGGAACGGCGGGAATGTCAACTCTTTCGTCAATGCCATCGAATACGACTACGACGTCACCCCGCAGATTTTCCAGGCCGATACCTCGAAGGACAATATCCAAGTCAGCCCCGATCAGGCAATGAATCGGATGGAAACGGGCATGCGCGGAAGTCCCATGTCCTCGATGATGGCCACCAACGCCTTCTACCAAATGCCGCAGGAGTCCTCGCTTTACACCTCCTCCTACGATGTTCTTGCCGGCCACTGGCCAACTTCCGCGTCTGAAGTCGTCCTTGTCATTGATGAAGACGGCAATATGTCGAACCTGATGGAGTATGTCCTGGGTCTGAAAGACCACAAGGAATTCGACGAATTGATGCGTCAGTACTACTCGGGAACCATCGGTGAGAAGAACTCAGCCACCCCGACTCCGTCCCCCTCGGCAAGCGACGCCCCCGCGGCCTCGTACGATTACGACAAGATTTTGGGGATTAAGTACAAGCGCATCAACGCCGCCGCAAAGTACACATGGGACGAAAACTACAAGGTCTGGTCGGATCACTCTTCCGATAAAGAATTCATGAAGAAACTGATCGACCAGGGCCAAGAGCTGCGCATTAGCGCAATCGTGAAGCCAAATTCCTCGCATGGGGGAGCGCTGCGTCAGGGCCTCGCCTATACACCTGAGCTGACCCGCCAGATTATTCGCGAGGCCGAGGACAGTCAGATCGTCAAGGATCAGCGGGCGAACCCGAAGACCGACGTGTTCACGGGTAAGACCTTCCAGGAACTTGCGGATTCCTCGAAGGACCGTTCCAGTGGTTTTGATATGTCCAGCTTGTTTACGGTCGATCAAAACAAGCTTTCTGCGGCTTTCTCTATCGACCCTTCGGCCATGCAAATGGACCTCTCGGGCCTTGATTTCAGCGGAATGGACCTGTCCAGCCTTGACTTCTCGAACCTTGATTTGTCGGGAATGGACTTGTCGAATATTGATCTTTCGAAGCTTGTTCCTGCTGACGGTTCAGCGGTGCAGATTGATCCCTCGAAGCTCAATCTGGGAGAGCTCAGCAAGAGCGTTCCTCAGCTGCAAAATGTTGACTTCCCTGCGATTATCCGCAAGACGCTGGCAGACGGCGCTGTGAAGGACACGGCAGGAACGTACTTGAGTTCGCAGGCAAGTCAGATCCTTCAGGGCTTCCAGGACTACGCGCAAAACCAGATTGCCGCGGGTGGCTCCACGGACTTTTCCACGCTGGTCTCTGAGTACTTCTCTCAGCCCTCGGTCATTCAACAGATCAATACCGCCGTCTCTTCTGACCAAGTGGTTGACCGCGACAAGCTGATGACGAACTTGCAAGCGGCACTTGGGGATGACCCGGCACTGGCCTCTGTTGCCTCTCAGGTGTCAACGGAACTTGCGAATCAAATTTCGGCGCAGATCGCCGCCCAGCTTGGTGGCAATCTCATGCGCGGGGTCTCCGCGGCGATCGGCCAGGTCCTCCAAGAGACCATGGCGACGGCCATGACCCAGATGATGACTCAGCTTTCGCAGACAATTGGCCAGCAAATCAGCGCAACAATGAGCCAATTTGCAACGAATATGAGCAGCGCCTTCCACTTCGATCCCGAGGCCATGGCGTCGGCGTTCTCGTCGAATCTTGATGAGAAGTCCCTTGCCGCACTGATGGCGACGATGTTCTCAACGAACGTCCCCACGCTTGAGACCAACCTGCGCGATCTGGGGTGGGCTGACCTGAAGTCCCCCAGCAGCATCTCGATTTACCCGAAGTCCTTCAAGGACAAGGATTCCGTTAAGGCTGTCTTGGACCAGTACAACACTGACAAGGAGAATGCGGGCAAGTCCGACCAGGTCATCACCTACACCGATATCATGGGCGTACTCATGAGCTCAGTGACGAGGATCGTCAACGTGATCTCGTGGCTTCTCATCGCCTTCGTATCGATCTCACTGGTCGTGTCCTCGATCATGATTGCGATCATCACCTATATTTCAGTTCTTGAACGCAAGAAAGAAATCGGCATTCTTCGATCGATCGGTGCCTCAAAGGGCAATGTCTCTGCGGTCTTCAACGCGGAAACCTTTATCGAGGGCCTGATTGCGGGCATCATCGGTGTTGGCGTGACCTACGGGATCTGTGGCCTGGTCAATGCGATCGCGGAGCAGGGCTTCCAGGTGAGCAATATTGCTCAGCTATCTCCCGCTCACCGCGGCAATCTTGATTGCGATCTCGGTCGCTTTGACCGTGATCGCCGGCTTGATTCCGGCCTCGAGGGCATCTCGCCAAGACCCTGTCGAAGCCCTGCGCTCAGAGTAGCCGAGACTGCGCCGGCGTGCGTCTGCGTTACCCTGAAGGTATGCAGCGCACGTGCCGCGCGTCGGGCTGCCCATCTGAGGAGGACTTATGCCAACGCCTACCACCCTTTCGACCACCGACACTGTCGCCGTTCTACTGGCGACCGGATTTCGAGGAAGTCGAAGCCCTTGCGGTTGTCGATGCTCTCTATCGTGCGGGGATTCAGGGCGGACCCTCATTTCAATTGAAAAACGAGCGTCACGTCGCAAGCTCTCACGGCATCAAGCTCGTCGCAGATCTCATGCTTGATGACGCAGATTTGGCATCATATACGGTGGTCTTCCTGCCCGGTGGAATGCCGGGAACCTTGAGGCTCAAAGAGAACGCGCAGGTGCGCGCCGAGGTACTCCGCCGCGCCGAGGCTTCGCTGAAACTCGCGGCGATCTGTGCAGCTCCCTCGATTCTGGCTGAACTTGGGGTGCTTGAGGGACGTCGCGCGACTGCGAACCCCGGCTTCATGGATGCCTTGAGCGCGGGCGGGGCACAGGCTCAGCCTGAGTGCGTCGTCGCTGACGGGAACATTGTGACCAGCAGGGGAGCGGGCACTGCTCTAGAACTTGGCCTCGAGCTGGTCCGTCAGCTTCTGGGCGACGAGGCGGCGCAGCAGGTCCGCGAATCTATCGTCTGGCAGCACTGAGGAGGCCCCGTGGGTAAGCGAAAGCCTCGTCCCTGGCCGGATACTCCTGAGCCTTTGGCCTCGTCGGTTATCGATAACCACACGCATCTTCCCGTCCACGAGGGGGAGATCCCCCGCGCAGACGGTGTGAAGATGCCTCTTGAGGAGCAATTGGAGCGCGCGCGTCAGGTAGGCGTGACGCGGATGATTTCCAGCGCCTGTGAACTGCCCTATTTCGATCCGATGCTTGAGCTTGCCCGGGCGCATGAGGGAGTGCGTGTAGCCCTTGCGATCCACCCGAACGAGGCCGCGCTGCACGCCGGGTGCGCCGATCCGTCCCCCGATGGGCTGACTCCGCAGCTGCGCGAGCATCATATTCCCCTTGACGAGGCCTTGTCTGCCGTGGAGGAACGCTTGGGTGACCCGATGGTGGTTGCAGTGGGGGAGAGCGGCTTGGATTATTTCCGTACTGCTGATCCCGGTCGCGAGGCCCAGAAGGAGTCCTTCCGCGCGCATATCGAAATGGCTGCGCGCCATGATTTACCGCTGCAGATTCACGACCGTGAAGCGCACGAGGACTCCATCGAGCTTTTGCGTGAGTGTGCGAATCCCGATCAGCGCATTGTCTTCCACTGTTTTTCAGGGGATGCGGCAATGGCATCTGTTCTGGCTGAACGTGGGTGGTATGCGTCTTTTGCCGGTCCTATCAGCTATCCAGCGAACGAGGACCTTCGTCAAGCTTTCGTGGTCCTTCCTCCCGAGCTGGTCTTGGTTGAAACAGATGCGCCCTATTTGACTCCGCTGCCGTGGCGGGGCTGCCCGAATGCCTCCTATGTGATGGCGCATACTGTTCGCTTTATCGCTGATCTGTGGGGTGTTTCGGAAGAAGACGCGTGCGTGCAGCTTCGTGAGAACACTGAAAGGGTCTACGGGAGCTGGTAAACAGTCGACTCAACGGGATAGTGTGCGTGAATATTCGCACAAATACTGTGAATGTTTGCATTTAGGTTGAAACACAGTGGTGGGGCCTCCCTGTCGGGAGGCCCCACCACTCATACGTTGACCTGCTCTCCTTAGAGGATCTTCTTGATCGCAGGATCCTTCCAGGTACGCTGCGAAGTAAGGAGAGGCGAGTTGTTATCGATCATGAGGTATCGAGTTTCAATCGCTTCTTGACGTGAGTCTCCTCCATCATTCCAGGTAACGTCCACGGTCTTCCACGTGCCGTTGATTTTAGCCTGATTCCAGGCGTGGCCACCGCCACTACCATCAGAGAAAGTCACCTTACCGGTGATCACTACTGAGGCGACACCCGCCTTGGTTGCGAGAAGTTGGAATGTGTTTGCGTAGCCCTCGCACACGGTTGTTCCCTTGAAGAAAATACCGCCTGCATCGTGGTCGGGGAAGAGATCATGGGTGTAGCGGTGCTTCTTCCGGTCAGGGTCACTCCACAACTTATCCATTTTTTCAAGTCCGGCATAGTTGTAGGTTGTGTGCTCGATGATCCACGAGTTGATTGCTCGTACCTTGGCAGCATCATCCATGCCCGGCTTGATGATGTCAGCAATAACTTTGTCCGCTGCTGAGTTGATTTGGGAGGTGTAGTCCTTGGGGGAAAGATGCTGCTCAATGGCATCCTCAGTGCCGTATTCGACGTGGAGGATCTTTCCATCCTCGGAAAGAGAAGGGTAACCCCAAGGCACGAGACCATTTTGATTCTTCGCTTCCCAGAATGCCTCTTGGATTTGAGTCATCGTTGCTGCATCATCCTTGAACTGTGAGATATCGATGTCTGCCGCGCCGTTCATCATATTGGCAGCAAGGTACTTTGACAGTGCGGTTGTACCGAGGACTTGCATGGGAGTATCCGGGAAGGTGCGCGCAATCTTATCATCAGGCGCTGTGGACTTTGTCGTTGTCCGCTTGGAGTAAGTCAGATCGGGGGCAATGTAGCCGGTCTGTGTCTTCTCTTTGCTCTTCCTTCATCTTTGTCAGATCGTTGAGATACGTCGAAGGATCAAAATTGTGGACGATGAAAGTATCCGTGAAACGGCTGTGTCCGATGTGATAGGAAACGTGCAATGCCGCCTGCGGATCTCGCGTAGTACGCGGGTTGCTCGTTTCGATCCAACTGCGCTCAGGGTCGACAATGATCGGAAGAACGCGGGTGTGTCCATCCGCCATGACCATAGGAATCTGGGTCGGGATATCGCTCAGACTCTGGAAAACCGAGTTGTTCGGATTGAGTTCTCGCCATGCATTTGATGCAATCTTGATGGGCGTGTTTCCCATCGTTCCTTCGATGTCGAGCAAATCGGACATCTTGGAAACCTTCACGCCCTTCTTGGCGATGACAGCGATCTGATCGCCTTTACCGTTAAGCATGGCATCGAGCTGTTCATCGGTGAAACCACCAGATGATTCCAATCTTTGAAGTCTTCTTCGGTGAAGAAATCTCTGAGCGCGGTATTAAGATACGTATCGAGCTTGCGTTCCCCTTCCTCGCGCTGATCGGAGTTCCATGAAGTGGCTGCAGTTTCCGCCATCAACTTGGGATTTAGACGGGTTACTCCCTTGTCATCTGTGCTATTGAGATGAACCAGGTAGTAGCTCTCGGCACCTTCGACCGGGTCCCACGACACGGTAAAAGTTCCGTTGTTTTCCTCATCGACCTCCACATTTTGGGGACGCGGGAGGAAACCTTCGTCACTGACGCGGATACGACGAACAATCGGACGTTCTAGAAGTTTGCCTGTGTCAAGGTCGTTGTATTGGACCAGGTAGTACATGGGGAGAAGTCCCCAGCCGGAGTTTCCGGTGATATCCGCCAAAGGGCTAGCCTGGGAGCGGGTCATGAGGGTGATTGGGTTAGGAGCAATTGCAAGGCCCTGAGAACCGTAGCTCGCTACGCTGAAACCCAGATCGACGGTGAGTGTTGCATCGGAATAAACGGAGAAAGGCGGAGTGTATTGCGCACCTTGTCCTGAGGGGGCAATGTCCTTACGGATCTCAAAGTTTTTGGGCGACACCTGGGTCGGAACGATCAATCTATCGCCCTGCTTGACCTCTTGAACGCCCTCGGCCCACTCGAAAGCCGAAGGATCGGTCTTCTTGAGCTGGTCAACGCTGTCGTCCGCATGAGCTGCGGCAGGAATGGCAAAAGAAACCACTGTAAAAATACCAAGCGCAGCAATGGCGCGACTGAATGTATGTGCGAGTCTCATTGAAGCGATCCTTCCAGCGGTTGCGCGACGCGGCAGTAAATGTCTGCGGTCAGGCCCTTCCCATTCGTGCATGCCACGAAGTTCAAACTCACTGAACTGAGGTCACTCGGGGCAAGGAAGAGGGAAGAATAAACGGCTTGTTGTTCTTCTCTCGAGAGGTCGTAGTATTGCCCGACCGGTTCGCCTGCAGCCTTCACCTGAGCGTCATCGGAGGTGAATTGGCTGGTGTCGGGTGCCTTCAATAGCTGTGATTCGACGTCAGAAAGCTTGAAAATCGTTAACTGATTAGGATCATCGATGGTGTGAGCAGCGTATTGCTTGGCAATGTCAGTGCCCGGAAGCGGAGAAGAAGCCATATAGAACACCCAGCGCAGGGCATTGTCGGGAGTCTCTTTCTTCCGTGAATTGTTCTGCATGGTGTAATCAACCTTGATGATCTTGTGACCATCTTGAGTTGTCTGCGGCAATACCGTTACGCCTTTAAAAGTGAACGAGAAGGAACCGCGATCGGTCGTTGCCCAAAGTAAGTGGCTGTCTTTGTTGTAGAGCAGCTGGTAGCGGTTGAGGAAGAGCTTTGAATCTTCGGGGCTGAATGTTTCCTTGCCTTCCGGCTGAGGAGAGACAGAACTCAGATCGCTGAGATCTTGGTTCGGTTCTGTTGAGAAGAAGACCGTCTTTTTTTATAAGCGGGTTCTGAGCCGTCCCCCTGGATATATCCGTTGGACGAGGATCCACATGCCGCCATGGACACTCCCAAGGCGATGCACGTTACAAGTGCGTAGATCCCGCGTTGGCGTGACTTCATTATTCACGGTCCCTTCTTTGCAGCGGTGACAATCTGCCCCCCATCCTAGTGTTCGTCCCTGAATAAATGCCAATTTGACTTATCAATCTCTCATTCAGCTGCTGTTACAGGTGTGACAACTGTGATTTATGTGGCTTATGTGTATGTTCCGTATCACTATCGCTCGCCTGGACTTCAATTTCCCCGTAGCGTGTGAAGTGTCCGTTCGCCGCAGGCTCGCATGCGAGCCGCATTTCTTCGTGAAACTGCCAGGGCGAAACCTCCGAAGTTTGGAGCTATATGAACATTCAACACCCCTCGCGCAAGGCTGTTATCGCTAGCGCTGCAGTTGCTGCCATGACCGTCACCGGAATCGCCGGTACCGCCGTCGCCTCGTCCTTCCGTGATGTCACTCTGGAAGTTGATGGCGTATCTATCCCCGTTTCAGGGTTTATGGGCAAGGTCTCAGACGTATTAGCAACCGCGGGTGTTGAAGTTTCTTCGCACGACCTTGTCGCGCCTTCACTCCATGAACGGGTGAGTAATGGACAGACCATCCTTGTTCGCCGCGCTCAGCAGTACATGGTCGATATCGATGGCGTCTCCACTCCCACGTGGTCGACCGCAACCGACATTGATGACTTGCTGGGACAAGTCGGCACGAAGGGCGCCATTATCGCCGCTGATCGTTCGACCTCTCGCGCAGAGCTTCCCGCCCTAACAGCGAGCGGTTCTATCCGCGTCGTTGCGGACGGACAGACCCACACGGTTGACGCACGCCAAGGTGCAAGTGCCTCCGATCTTCTTTCCCAAGCCGGTGTTGACGTTTCCTTCCTCGACCGCGTCGTCTTCACCAGCGATGAGCAGGGAAGCTTCCTTCGAGTGATCCGCGTTCAGCGCGGCGTTGAAGAACGTGAAGAAACTTTGACGAAGGAAGTCGAAGAACAAGAAGACTCCACTTTGGCAAAGGGAACCCGCAAGGTTGCTCAAGAGGGCTCCGATGGGTCCATCAAGAGGAGCGTCTACGTTGAGCGTCGCGATGGTCAAGAAATCGTCAGCCAGGTAGTGTCCGAGAACCGCACCGAACCGGTCAAGCAGATCGTCAAGATCGGAACGAAGGAAACGACGGCGGCCTCGTCGTCTTCTGCCGCATCGGCCTCATCGGGCTCGTCGGCAACCGTGACCGGGCAACGATGTTTGGGCCGCTCTCGCACGCTGCGAATCCGGCGGTAACCCCGCAACGAATACCGGTAACGGCTACTACGGTCTCTACCAGTTCTCTGCTTCTACGTGGCGCGCAATGGGCGGTACCGGACTGCCTTCCGAGGCCTCGGCAGCTGAGCAGACCCAGCGCGCCCAGGCTCTCCAGGCCCGCTCCGGATGGGGGCAGTGGCCGGCCTGCGCTCGATCGCTAGGACTTCTGTGACCACATCCGCACGCCACTCCCGTCCCCGCGCCCACTCTTGGGAACCATCGAAGCAAGCTGTCCTCGTCACTGCGAGCGCAGCTGGCTTCGTGCTGTGCGGGATCGCGGGGATTGGCGTCGCCCACGAGCACTCGACGGTCAATATTGAAGTTGACGGAGTGATCCGCCCCGTTTCGACGTGGGCGCACTCGGTTTCCGGCGTCTTGAACGAGGCCGGAGTTGAGGTGGCAGAACACGACCTCGTCCAACCTTCGATTCACCAACAGGTCAGCGACGGGCAAACCATCGTTGTGCGCACTGCAAAGCCCTACACGCTCAGTATTGACGGCTCGCGCAAAACGCTGTGGTCTACAGCTCCTTCGGCTGAAGGGGTACTTGCAGATATGGGAGTGGATTCTGGGAAAGCAATTCTTGCAGTCGACCGTTCCCAGTCGCGTTCGAGCCTGACCCCGCTGGTTTCGCAGACCCGACAAGTGAAGGTCATTGTTGACGGTAATACGCGAACGATTACCGCACGAGAAGGCATGGATACCCGCTCGATCCTGGAAAAAGAGGGAATCACCCTCAGTCCCCTTGATCGAGTCGAAGTCAAGTCCACCGCAGACGGGCTCTCAATCGATATTCACAAGGTCACGCGCTCACTTGCTCCTCGCAAGGTCGCCATTCCCTTTGAAGAACACCGCCAAGACTCCGACCAGCTCTTTGCCGGCGAAGAACAGGTGACGACGAAGGGCGTTGAAGGCGAAGCCGAAGAGATGACGTGGAGCGAAAACGTTGACGGCGGTGAACGCTTCGAGGCGCCGCTCAACTCGAAGGTGGTTCGCGAGCCCAGTGCGCAAATCCGTTCGATCGGAACCAAAGAGGTCACCCCGAAGGCTCTGATTGAAGCCGGACTTGACCCCAAGGCAACGCTCGAAGAAAAGACCGAAGAGGATGGGACCCGCTCCATTCGCTATCGCGCAAAACTCGGTACGCTCTCAAGCGCAGCTGAAATTACGGCTGCTGGTGGCAACTCCGCCGAAGTTGCACAGGCGATGGTCGCGGCAAATATTCCGCTGACCTATTCGGGTGAAGACCCGCGGAGCCTCGCCAAACCTTTGGTTGCTGCTCGAGGCTGGGGTGACTCCGAGTTCCAGTGCCTCGTTGCCCTGTGGAACCGCGAATCCCATTGGAATCCCTACGCGAAGAACGCCTCTTCCGGTGCCTACGGTATTCCGCAGGCTCTCCCGGGAAGCAAGATGGCCTCGGCAGGGGCGGATTGGCAGACTAACCCCGTTACTCAAATCAACTGGGGTCTGGGATACATTGCGGGTCGCTACGGCAGGCCGTGTTCGGCGCTCGCGCATTCAAACTCCGTCGGTTGGTACTGATCAATTAGGATGGGTGCGTGAGTTCAACCCGTCGTTATTCAACCCCGCGTCTGCCCAATGACGCGCAGCCCAGCGAGAGTGGGCTCCTTGGCCTATCGAAGTGCACGCGATCTGCGAAGCGCTGGGAGTTCGCCCCACGAAAACTCTGGGTCAGAACTTCGTTCACGACGCTGGAACCGTCCGCCGTATCGTTCGAGATGCGGGGATCGGCGAGGGAACTCAGGTCGTTGAGGTTGGGCCGGGCCTAGGTTCCCTCACCCTTGGCCTTCTCGAAGCCGGTGCGTGGGTTCGAGCGATCGAAATTGACCCCGTTTTAGCTCGCGCCCTGCCCGTGACCGTTGCTCAACGCATGCCCGATGCAGCCCAGCGTCTCCACGTTGTCAATCGTGACGCCGTGCAAATCGAAGGCTTGGCGGACTTTGGGGTTGAGTGGGATGCTCCAACGCACTTGGTCGCAAATCTTCCCTATAACGTCGCAGTACCTTTGCTGCTGTCGATGATGGAGTCTTTCCCCTCGCTTGACTATGCCCTGGTCATGGTTCAAGCCGAGGTCGCAGACCGCTTGGCTGCAGAGCCGGGTTCGCGAACCTATGGCGTTCCCTCCGTCAAGGCTGCCTGGTACGGGAACGCGAACCGCGCCGGAACCATTGGGCGTTCCGTGTTTTGGCCCATTCCCAACGTCGATTCGGCGCTGGTATCCCTGCGTCGCTTGGAGACCCCGCGCGGAGATACAGCCTTGCGTCTTGCGACTTTCGAGGCCTGCGACACCGCCTTCTCGCAACGGCGCAAGACATTGCGCGCCGCCTTGAAGAATTGGGCGGGAGGCGCAGACAATGCCCAAGAGCTGTGCGATCGCGCTCAGGTGGATTCCTCTATTCGAGGCGAAAAGCTCGGGATCGAGGACTATGTGCGACTTGGTCGCGCTCTGCTTGAAATGAGAGTAGAAGGAACAATTCCTCTCCCTGCTCAAGATCGTTACGCGAAGGAACGCCAGGCGGAGTCGCCCAGTGCGTGAGGTACGTGCATCTGCACCGGGGAAAGTGAACCTTATCCTGCGCGTTGGTCAGCCGGATACGCAGGGCTACCACGGCCTCGTCACTGTATTCGAATGCTTAAATATCCGCGAGTACGTCAGTGTGCGCACGGCCAAGTCACCGGGGATTCACATCGAAACTCATGCATACGCAGCAGACGGGAAGCATTGACCAGGGCGCGACGCAGCTCATGAGCGAGCTAGATCCCACATCGCACCTGGCCTACCGCGCGGCAAAAGTCCTCCAGAAGCTCGCAGCTACGGGTCCCTGGGCGCAAACCAGCGCGGGAGTGTCGATCCGCGTGGACAAATACATTCCCATCGCTGGAGGAATGGCCGGGGGATCGGCAGATGCAGCAGCTGCATTGGTAGCGTGCAACCATTTATGGGAACTAGGGCTGAGCCTCGAGCAACTGTGCCAGATCGGGCGCGGGCTTGGAGCAGATGTTCCCGCCTGCATCATGGGCGGCATGAGCGTGGGGGAGGGCCGCGGAGATGTGCTGACGCCCTTGCTTGGCCCTGACGCATCTACCTGGCCGCACCATCACTGGGTCATGGTCCGCGCGCACCGGGGACTTTCGACTCCCGAGGTCTTCAAAACACTGGATGCCTTGAGAGAAGCGGAAAATAGCGCTACAGGAATAGAGCCCGCGCCATTGAGTCAAGAAGATCAGCGTGCCTTGCTGGGAGATGCAATAAGCGTGGCGCCGGCGTTGAGTAATGACTTAACCGCCCCCGCGCTCCATCTGTATCCCGAGCTCGCTGAAACGCTTCGCGATGCGCGAGCAGCCGGCGCTTGCGCAACGATACTATCCGGCTCTGGCCCAACGATTGCAGTGCTCGCCCGCGATAAAGCTCACGCCGACGAGCTTGCGGAGGCCTTAGCGCGCAGCCCCGAAGTGAGTGCAACCCTGCCCACCTCGGGTCCCGCGCTCGGCGCCATTGTCGAAGAAGAGGAATGCTAGGTGGCACATCTACTAGGCACACAATCATCTGGGAGCACTCGCGGGTTCGCGTCAGCTCTTAGCCGATGTCGATATTAGCGTTGAAGATACGTCGCGAATCGGAATCTTGGGGCCCAATGGTGCTGGAAAATCCACGCTTTTGCGCCTCGTTGCAGGGGTGCAGCAGCCCGACGACGGGCAAGTCATCACTCGTGATGGTTTGCGCGTGGTTATGCTCGAGCAGGCAGATCACCTCGATGACAATGCTCGAGTGATGGATGCTGTCCACCCGGGCCTCGAAGAATATGAATGGGCTTCGCAGAGTTCAATCCGCGATATTCACGCCGGTCTCTTGGCTGATATCGACCTGCATGCTCTGGTTGGAACGCTCTCTGGTGGGCAGCGTCGCCGCGTTGACCTTGCACGGGTGCTTGCGCTTCCCTCCGATGTCGTTTGCTTGGATGAACCAACGAACCACCTTGATGTGGAAGGCGTTGCGTGGCTTGCGCGCCACTTGAATGCGCGTTTTGCGCGCCCAGGCGCAAGCGGCGCACTGATTGCTGTCACCCACGATCGTTGGTTCTTGGACGCAGTGTGCGAGACCATTTGGGAAGTCGTTCCCGGGATCGACCCGGGTGGTTCTCGTCCTCAGATCCCCGGTCGCGTAGAAATCTATGATGGCTCCTACGCTGCTTACACTTTGGCGCGAGCCGAGCGCGTCCGCCAAGCCGATGTCGCCGCAAAGAAGCGCGCGAATCTCCTGACAAAAGAACTCGCGTGGCTTCGCCGCGGAGCCCCGGCTCGTACGTCGAAGCCGAAGTTCCACATTGCTGCGGCCGAGGCCCTGATCGCTGACGTGCCTCCGCCTAGAGACAGCGTTGAATTGGTCAAGATGGCGACCGCTCGTCTGGGTAAAGACGTCGTCGACCTTGAAGACGTGAGCGTTTCTTTCGAGACTCCTCAGGGTGGCCGGCGCACGATCCTTGACCATGTGACGTGGCGCTTGGCTCCGGGGGAACGAGTGGGAATCGTCGGCGTGAATGGCGCAGGTAAGACGACGATCCTTAATCTTCTTCGCGGAGATTTGGAGCCAACAGGCGGCCGGGTGAAGCGCGGAAAAACCGTCCAGATTGCCACCCTTTCGCAGGATACGCACGAGCTTGACGAGCTCAGTGATCTTCGCGTTGTCGAGGCCGTGGACGCGGTCGCCCATAGCGTGATCGTTGACGGTAAGGAAGTTTCCGCCTCGCAAATGACGGAGAGAATGGGCTTTACTCGCGAGCGTGCGTGGACGCGGGTCAGTGAGATCTCCGGTGGTGAGCGGCGACGTCTGCAGCTCATGCGCCTGCTCATGGCTGAGCCCAATGTTCTTCTTCTCGATGAGCCGACGAACGATCTTGACACGGATACCTTGGCTGCAATGGAAGACCTCCTTGATGCCTTCCCGGGAACCTTGGTCGTTGTCAGTCACGATCGCTACCTGCTCGAACGCGCGACCGATCACCAGGTTGCGCTCTTGGGGGATGGAAGCCTTCGTGCTCTTCCCGGGGGAGTTGACGAATACTTGAGTATTCGCGAGGCCGGTGGCGCAAAGTCTCCCGATGCTCGCGAAAGTGCGGCAGGGCCTCGTCAATCTGGAAATGCGGCGGGGGAGGAATCTTCCGCAGGCGCCATGGGCTCGGGGATGACCGATTCTGCTGCGCGACGAGCGGCAAAGAAAGAAAGCGCACGGCTTGAACGCAAGATCGATACCTTGCGCACACGCCTTGAAAAGGTCGAAGAAAAAGCTTGCTGAATGTGCTGCGCGCATTGCTGAGGAACAGAGCGCTCTAGAAGAGATGACGGATCTGTCTGCGCAGTCAACTCAGATTCGCCAGGAAATTGACGAGTTGGAAGAAGCTTGGCTACTGAATGCAGAGCTTCTTGACGAGTAGAACTCGCGCAGTGCCATACCTTGTGTAGCACAGCCTAACCTGAGGCAAATAGCCGGTTGGACTTTATCGTAATTACGTGAACATTCTTCGGAAGCGACACTCGGTTTTCGTTGATATTCCGCAGGAAAAAACACTGCTCTACGTTTTTCGAAATAAAACATGCATTCTTGAGGGGTCTTAACAATTTGTGTCGACTCTTCAAGGAGAACATCATGACGACCATCGACCTTCCCCTGGTCCAGGACTGCTCCGTTTCGGAGTGCTCGTACAACAACAACGGCTGCGCTGCTGGCGCCGTGACCATCGGCTACGGACGTACCTGCGCAACCTTCGTTCCGCTCTCGGTTCGTGGTGGCCTCGAGCGTAAGAGCCCGGTTGTTGGCGCCTGCCAGAAGGCAGATTGCTCCTTCAACACCGGTCTGGAATGCACCGCCTCTGCGATTCGCGTGGGATCCGCCGGCGCTGACTGCCTGACCTACCAGGCTCGCTGAACATATCGCGTATAACAGGTGTGGCCCGCAGGAATTCCTGCGGGCCACACCCATATGTCAATCGGTGGAAAACGAGACTTCTAGTTTCCCGCCCATGACTTCATTGTTGTCAGCATCTCGACCTTATAGCGGTCCCACAAGCGTCCACCCCACACCACTGAAATTGCGATGACGGCTGCGCTCCAGGCCAAAGACACGACCACAGCAATAATGAAGGGGGATTCCTGTGCCAGTGGTAAACATCAAGGCAAGCCAGCCGGGCAAAGCGACTAACAAACCGCCCAGCATTGCAGCAGAGGTCGCCCACATCGCCACCATTCCAGCCCCTGCGCCTCGCGTCGATAGAGGAGATGCGCCAGGTTGCTGAACGGGGTAGACCCAGCGACTTCCGACAACCGTTGCGATTCCTGATGAAGCAGTCAGGAAGAGAATGCACAAGCACAGTGTGTAGACGATATCAAGCACACTCTTGCCCATAATGACGCATGCCGCTCCCGAGGCCACAAGGATAACCGGGGTAACAATAGCGAGTGACCCCAAGAGGCGGCCTAAACGATCTTCGCGCCCGGTCATTCCGGCAGCAATCGGCACCCATGCGCCTGTGGAGTCATATTGCATATTCGCACCGATGTTTGCGCCGATGACGATCGGAGCAAGGTATAGGAAAAAGCCGAAAGTGAAAGGCATGAATTCACGCACGTCACTGTCAATCATGTAGTCCATGAGAACGGCCATCACCGGGAAGAGGATCGTCGAGCCCAAGGACACTGACAGTCGAGAATCGTGGAGCCAGTAGTAAGCCGTCTTCGTCGCCATCGCAGCCGAGCGGCCTGAAAGCCCGAGCGCCTGCCAGCGTTGAACACGCTTGAGTCCTGCCGAACGCGAATCCGAGCGCTGCTTGCCAAATCAGCCTCGGCGCGTGCCTCATCAACGTGGTAGCGGCCAGCCTCAATGGCCTCGCGCGCTTTGGCGGAGACACGGTTTGCGCTGCCGTACATCGACGGTTTCAATACGCGGATCCAAACGACCCAACCAAGGGCGAGAGTCGCAAGGCCGATTGCGCAGCGAATTCCCGCAAAGAGGTAGTCCCCTTGCCGCAAGGACTCAAGTACCCCGAAAAAAGCACCAAAAGGTGTCGTGTAGACCTTGGAAGCGAAGGCAAGAACTGCGTCGTAGGAAAAATTGCGAATAAGAAACTGCGTCCAGATTCCCATCGGTGCGAAAACTGCAACGAAAATCATCGAACCGATAAAAGACGCAAAATTCTTGCGCTCCGAGTTTTTCAAAACTTGGTTTCCCGCCCACGTCGTCACGGACTTTGCCCAAATGACAGCAGTGAGGAGGGTAAGAACAGCAGCACAGCTTGCGCCTAGTGAGAGCAGTAATTCACCGCGAGTTAAGAAAAACCAGGCGGGTACAAGGAAGAGGAGTAATGAAAAAATCCCGCCAATTCCAAGCGCTGATGCCACAACAAGAGCAAAGCCAAGCTTGGGTGAGGGTGCAACGAAAGGGGGAGAGACGACGGGGTTCCAGGGTGTTATCCATCGTCGAGAACAACAATGGCAGGATCAGCCACCCGAGGAAAACCAGGGGCCCGATGAGCATGATGAATTCCGGCGGGATAGATTCATGTAAAGCCAGGACGCCAACGTACAGAGCGCCGACCATTGCCAAACCATACAGAAGCGCCATGAGCGACAGGAGCAGCACGACGACTTGTTTGCACATCACGTTCCACATGATGCGCAGCTTCAAACGAATCAGTTGGCCAACCATGACAGCCCTTCGCTCGTGTGCAAGCCGCCCACCAACTGAGCAAACGCTCGTCCAGGGACATGTCGCCCGCCACTTCTGCAGTCGTTCCAGAAGCCAACACCTGTCCGTGATTAATCACAGCAACATGAGTGCACAGCTGCTGAACGGTGGCCATGACGTGGCTGGACAAAATGACCGTTCCGCCCCTGTGGGTGAAATCGATGAGGATCTGGCGGATGTTCGCTGCCGAAACCGGGTCGACCGCCTCGAAAGGCTCATCGAGGACCAAGACCGAGGGAGCATGGATGAGGGCCGCAGCAAGGGAGATCTTCTTCGTCATACCCGCCGAGTAGTCGGAGATGAGCTTCTTACCTGCATCCACGAGGTCCAAAGTTGCCAGCAGCTGCTGCGCGCGCTCGCGAGCAGTTTCGCGAGGTAAACCGCGCAGCATTCCGACGTGAACCAAGAAATCAGGACCGGAAAGGCGGTCGAGCAGGCGCATCCCATCGGGCATGACGCCAAGCTGTGCGCGGGCGGCAAGATTATCGGCCCACACATCAATTCCGTTGACGAAAGCGGTTCCAGAATCCGGGGTAAGCAAACCGGTCGCCATATTGAGGGTTGTGGACTTGCCTGCACCGTTGGGGCCGACAAATCCGTAGAAGGATCCCTTGGGGATGTCCAAGTTGAGGTTTGCCACCGCAACCAAATTTCCGAAAATCTTCACGAGGCCGCGCATCGCGAGCGCGCATTCACCGGGCTCCCCGAGGGACTGCGTGGGCATGAAAGCAGGGAATGCAGCTGCCGGAGGTTGCTGGCCCACTGGAGTTGCTTGGAACTGCTGAGCAGATGCGGAGCCTGGCTGGAATTGTTGAGGATTCACGGGAGCCTGTTGGAAACCGGGGGTTTGCTGCGGGTACTGCTGTGCAACAAAAGCCGCCTGCCCGTATTGCTGTCCAGGTTCGGGTGGGGGAGGAACGATCGAACGCCTCTTTGGCTGAGACTGCTCCGGCTGTGCAGGAGTCACTGCAGGCTGCCCCGGCTGGAACAGTGGCCCGGGAGGCGGAACTGGAGGAGTCGGAGGGAGCGGGGGTTGAGACATCGTCGATATTCCTTCCTGAAATGTCCTAATGAGTCCAGATTAGTCGGTGCGGGCTTGTCGAGTCGAAGCTTCTCATGTGATGGGTTGTGAGGGGAGAAAACCACCTATATCGTGCGAAAACCGCAAACGCAGCTGTGGGTTTGCTGACGATTTTCAGGAGTGATTCTGGGATATTCGAAAATCGTACTTTTGTATCCTTTGAGCTTGCTACTCTTTTGAGTGACTGAGGCTACAGCTCGGAGGTCACTCCAACTGGCCCCGGGCACTGCGGTTCTCGCAGCGCCCGTGCATTTTGATCGTGCACCTTGAGAGGAAGCTGCGCATGCTGCGTGCGAAGAAGCGAACAGTGATCGGTGCTCTGGCAGCCTTTTCCCTTTTTGGAATGCCGCTAGCTGCCTACGCGGATCCCAGCGAAGACCCGACATCGGGAAGCGAAACTCAGGCCTCGACGCCCACACCCAGCGTCGAGGCCTCGGCACATGTAAGGCAGACACGCGCGGTGAGTGCGCTGGTATCGATTCCGGATATTCAGACCGCGGGCGACGGGGACGACTCCCAGCTGATCAATCAGACGGTCGAAACCAAAGGCGTCGTGACCGCGGCCTACCCCAAGGGAGAGAACGCAAACCTCAAGGGCCTCGAAGGCTTCACCATCCAAACCCCCGGAACAGGCGGAACCTGGGATCCCGCGCGAACCGCCTCCGACGGCCTATTCGTCTTCATGGGGAAATCCTCTGCGACGATGCCCTCCATTGGTGACTGCGTCGTTGTCAAAGGCAAGGTCGCTGAGTATTCAGGCGTGAAAAATGCGACCGCCGCAACGCAGAGCCTGACCCAATTGCTTCCGCAAAGTATTACCGCCGCCACTGATTGTGATCCCGTCAAGCCAACGGAACTGAGCGGCGTGCCCACTCAAGACCAGATGGAAGCACTCGAGTCCATGCTGGTCCTGCCCAAGGACACGTGGACGATTACCGATAACTACAAGACCAACCGCTACGGGACGCTCTCGCTCACTCCCGGAACTGAGGTTTTGCGTACCGCAACCGACGTTGTTGCCCCTGGCGCTGCTGCCCAAGCCTACGAGGCTGAAAACGCCGCCAAGACCATCGACCTGGACGATGCCTCGACCACGGACCTGACGAACTTCAAGCAAAACGGGCACAAAGAACGCTACGCCTACCTGGCCAACGGAGCCCCTGCTCGCGTGGGCTACCACGTGACCTTCACGAAACCCGTTGTCTTGGAATCACGCTTCGGGAGCTTCGTCTTTCCAACCCACGCAGATGACCGCTGGAAATCCTGATCGCTCGCCAGTGACCATCACGGGGGAGCGGCCCGCTGCTCCTACAGTCAGTGGCGATACGAAGGTTGCAACCTTCAACGTCCTCAACTACTTCTCTGACCTGGGCGAAAACGAACCCGGATGCAAGGGATACGAGGACCGCGACCACAAGTACGTGACCGATAAGAACTGCAAAGCTCCGCGGCGCCTGGTCCTCGCAAGCTTTTGCGAACCAACAGACCAAGATCGTTCAGGCGATTAATACGATCGATGCCGACGTCGTGGCATTGGAAGAAATCGAAAACCCTGTCGCATCGGGTGTGAGCACCGACCGTGACGGTGCGCTCAAGAGCCTCGTCAATGCGCTCAATGCAGCTGCAGGATCCGAGGTCTGGGCCTATGTCCCCAGTCCCTCAACCGTTCCCGCAAACGAAGACGTCATCCGCATCGCTTTCATCTACAAGAAGGCAACAATTACCCCGGTCGGCGACTCTGTCATTTACGATGATCCGGCGTACACGGGCCTTGCGCGTCAGCCCCTGGCTCAAGAATTCAAGCCGATCACTGATGCAAACCACGAAGGCAAGAACTTCGTTGTCATTGCCAACCACTTCAAGTCCAAGGGATCTGCACCCAAGAACTTGTCCGGCGCGGAAGCGGCAGCCAACACCGACAATGGTGATGGTCAGGGGAACTCCAATGGAGTCCGCGTCAAGCAGGCCCGCGCACTTGCCACCTTCGCACAGCGTTTCAACGGAACCCCGACACTGCTTGTCGGTGACTTCAACGCCTACACGATGGAAGACCCTCTGAAAGTCCTGACCGATGCGGGCTGGGCCCACGAGTCGGGCCACGGTGATTCCTCCTACGTCTATGGCGGTCGCTCCGGATCGATGGATCACGTCTTCGCGAACTCCGCGGCGCACCCGCTGATCACCGAGGTGAAGTCGTGGGCGGTGAACGCTCAAGAGAGCATCGCCTTCGAGTACTCGCGCGCAAACTACAACGCTTACCTGGCTTTCGAGGCTGACAACCCCTACCGCGCCTCGGACCACAATCCCGAGATCATCGGATCTGAATCTCATCACTCCGATCACCCAGCCGCCGGTTGGCCCCTCCGCGCAGCCTTCGACTCAGGCCTCGGCCAATCCAAGTGCCCCGGCAGGTAACCCCGAGCAGTCTGCCTCGGCAACAAAAGCCAAGCAGAAGCGCTCCAAGCTGGCCTCGACCGGCGTGAACGAAACCATTCCACTGGCCCTCGGAGCCCTGGTGCTGGGCGTGATCGCCTGCGCCATGCGCCGCCGGACCCTCTGACCTTCACCCAACCATCATGAGAGGAAACAATATGCTCACTCGAACCCGAAGGGCGGTGATTGCGACCGGCGCAGCCCTCGCGCTCTTCGCAACTCCTCTAGCTGCCTTCGCAGACCCCGCCGGCGAGGCGACTCCGACGACGGAGGCCAGCCCCGAGGCCACTGCAGCTGCCCCCGCCGCCGATGCCACGGCCTCGGCAAGCCAGACGACTCCCGCGCCGGCCCCTGCGGCTGGCACGGATCGCGGCGCATCCGATATCGTCACCCTGGACCTGTACAACCTCACCGATGTGCACGGCCACATCGAGATGCAAAAGGACCGCAAGAGCCGCAAGGTCGTCGAGGCCGGGTCTTCCTGCGATGAATTGCTACCTCAAGCGTGCAAGCGCAACGAACCCGAACTCAAGCTTCACCCTGCTGGGCGACAACATTGGCGCCTCTCCCTACACTTCGGGCGCGTTGAAGGATAACCCGACCATCGAAGCGCTCAACACGATGCATCCCCTGGGTTCGACCATGGGCAACCACGAGTTGGATATGGGCCAAGCAGTCTTCAAGCAGCGCGTCGATGGCTCAAACCCCTCTGAATTTGTTCAAACGAACTTCCCCTACCTTGCAGCAAACGTTGAAGGAATGGGAACGTGGGGAGCGGGCACTCCTTACCTGGGAGAGTACAAGCTGTGGACCTCTCCTTCGGGAGTGACGGTCGCGTTCATCGGTGCGATTGCCGAGGACGTTCCCTACAAGCTCAGCCCCGGAACCACTCAAGGCCTGACTTTCAAGGATCCAATCGCCAAGATCAACACCCTGGCGAAGCAGCTCAAGCAGGATGGAACCGCGCAGATCGTCATCGCCATGCTTGATGATGACGTGAAGAACAACTACCCGAAGATGGGCCCCGATGTTGACGGCCTCATGGGTGGCGACACTCACGTCCCTTACGAGTTTGACCATGTCGATTCGGCGGTCGAGCTCACCTCGCAGAACCCTCTTCTGGCGGGTGTTGCCTCCGGTTCCTACACGGATAACCTGGGCCTGATTCAGATCTCCTACGATACGGCGACCGGAAAGGTCGTTAAGGCCGACACCAAGCTGATCCCCGCGGCAACCGTCTACGAGTGCGGTGAAGACCCGCAGACGAAGGCAGTTGTCACCCGCGCGCAGCAGGCCTCGGCCGTCGCCGGCGCTCAGGTCGTAGCACGGGGCTACACCGAGAGCTTCCACCGCGGCATCTTCGAGGCCCCCGATGGAAGCATCGAAAAGGGCGGTAACCGCGGTATCGAGTCGACTCTGGGCAACCTGGCTGCTGACGCGATGCGCGAAACGATCCGTACACCCGATGGGAACCCCGTTGATATCGGCATGATCAATGCTGGCGGTCTGCGTGCAGATCTTGAACCCGGTAGCGATGGCACCATCACCTACAAGCAGAGCTACGACGTCATGCCCTTCTCGAACGAGCTGGGATACGTGACCATCAAGGGCTCTGATGTGAAGGACGCTCTGGAAGAACAGTGGAAGACGAACCTGAACTCGCAGAACTCGCGCCCGCTGCTCAAGCTTGGTCTGTCAAAGAATGTCCAGTACACCTACGATCCTTCCAAGCCTTACGGTGAGCGCATTACCTCGTTGCTCGTCAATGGTGCGCCCATTGATATGAACAAGGAGTACACGGTTGGGTCGGTGACCTTCCTCCTTGCTGGAGGCGATACCTTCCCCGGCACTGACCCGTGGAACGAAGACGGTTCTGGGTAACCTCGACCGCGATAAGTTCAACGAGTATCTGGCTGGACACAACGGCATCAAGGCTGCGACTCTCAAGCAGGCAATTGGTGTGACGCTCCCGAGCGATCCGGTGACTCCCGATCAGGAATTCACCGTGCCTTTGCGTGGCCTGTCCTTCTCCGAGGGGCCCGGCAAGACCCAGAATGTCAAGGTCTCCTTCGGATCGGTAGCTGTCAATGCAAGCGTCAACAACTCGCTGCGCGAAGAGCACGCATCCGATGAGGCCTCGATTATCACAACCGACGGCGCTGGCCAGGCAACTCTGAAGGCCCTCGCTGCCGATGTCGGTGTGCGCTGCCAAGCCCGAAGGGGAGTGCTCTCGCTTCCCGTCACCGTTGAGACCGACTTTGGCACCGTCGTTCCCGAGGCCTCGGGACTGACTGTTCAGGTCACCCTGCCCGGTTGCGGCACAACAGCCCGGCGCTGCAGCGACGAACGCAAAGGGCGTCGCGGGCAAGAAGCTGGCACGTACCGGTTCCGAGGCCGCGCTGGTCGCTTTGGCTGCTCTCGGTATGGGTGGTCTCGGCTTGGTGATGCGTCGCAAGTTTGCATGATAGGAACTTGGTATTCGCCGGGATATGCCGGTGGAAAGCCCGAGTGACCTGCGCCTGTGGGCGGTGGAATTGAGAAGTCCTGCCGCCCACAGGCGTATGCATGGACGGAAAATATAACTTTTATCGATTCGTTATCGCGCTGAGGCCGATTCGCCTTGACGCGTCCGAATGCGATGGGAGAAACTCTAAATGGGCGTCAACGCAGCACACGTATGCGTTCTCGCAAGCGGTGGTGCGCGTGTCTTCCAAGCGGTTGATTCGCGCTGTCGCAACCAACCTACTGTGTATCAACACACTCTACTTGGAGGAATAACGGCATGAAGACCCTCACAAGAATCGTTGCAGTCGCTGGCGTTGCTACGCTCGCACTGACCGCGTGCTCGTCCGGTTCGAAGCCCTCTTCGGATTCTGGCTCGACCTCGAGCGCATCTTCCAATGGCGCAAGCTTCAAGGCTTGCGCCGTTTCTGATGCTGGCGGTTGGGACGACAAGTCCTTCAACGAATCCGCATACAACGGCCTGAAGGCCGCACAGTCGAAGCTCGGCATTCAGATCAACACGGCAGAGTCCTCCTCCTCGGCGGACTTCGTGCCCAACACTGAATCCATGGTTTCTGACGGCTGCAACCTGATCATCGGCGTTGGCTTCAACTTGGAGAAGGCGCTGCACGCCTCTGCAAACGAGAACAAGGACGTCCACTACGCACTTGTTGACTCTTCCTTCTCGGACGACTCCAACAAGACCGTAACCGTTGAGAACGCACGTCCTCTGCTCTTCAACACCGCTGAAGCTGCTTACCTGGCTGGTTACGCCGCAGCGGGAATGAGCAAGACCGGCAAGGTCGCCACCTTCGGTGGCATCCAGATTCCTTCGGTTACCGTCTTCATGGACGGCTTCGCCGATGGCGTCGCAGCCTACAACAAGGCAAAGGGCGCGAACGTCCAGGTTCTCGGCTGGGACAAGGCAACCCAGAACGGCTCCTTCACCCAGTCCTTCGATGATCAGGCACTGGGCAAGCAGCAGGCACAGCAGTTCATCGACCAGGGTGCTGACATCATCATGCCCGTCGCCGGTCCTGTGGGCCTGGGTGCAGCTGCTGCTGCAAAGGCCGACGGCAAGACCTACATCGTGGGTGTTGACTCCGACTGGTACGAATCTGCCCCCGACTACAAGTCGATCGTTCTGACCTCGGTCATGAAGGAAATCGGTGCTTCGGTTGAGCAGGCCATCACGGACTCCGTGAACGGCAAGTTCAGCGCGACTCCTTACGTGGGTACTCTGGAAAACGGTGGCGTCTCCATCGCTCCCTTCCACGAGTTCGATTCCAAGGTTCCTCAGGATCTGAAGGACGAGCTCACCAAAGCTCACCGATCAGATCAAGAAGGGCGAACTGAAGGTTGAGTCCGCGAACTCCCCGAAGTGATTCGTGAATACTAAGTGAAGGCGCGGTGGTCTCTCCACCGCGCCTTCGCTGTATCAGCTATCCTGAAACCGAAACTCAACCGCGCAGAAGGGCAGAGTTACAGTGAAGTTGGAACTCAAGGGGATCACCAAACGTTTCGGTCCTCTGGTCGCAAATAATGACATCAACCTCACCATCGAAGAAGGGCATATTCACGCGCTTCTTGGTGAAAACGGAGCCGGTAAATCAACGCTGATGAATGTGCTTTACGGCCTTCACCAGCCCGATGAAGGAGAAATCCTCATCGATGGGAAGCCGGTCCACTTCAACGGCCCCGGTGATGCGGTTGCCGCGGGGATTGGAATGGTGCACCAGCACTTCATGCTGATCCCGGTCTTTACCGTCGCAGAATCGATCGCTCTGGGTTTTGACCCGACAAAAGCAAGCGGGTTGATTGATCTTGCGCAGGCCCGACGCACTGTTGAAGAAGTCTCTGCGCGCTTTGGTTTCGATCTTGATCCCGATGCCCTCATCGAAGACCTTTCTGTTGGTGCCCAGCAGCGAGTCGAAATCGTTGAAGGCCCTCTCGCGTCAAGCAAAGGTCCTTATTCTTGATGAGCCAACGGCGGTTTTGACTCCCCAGAAACCGATGAACTCATGGCGATCATGCGTCAACTTGCCGATGCGGGAACATCGATCGTCTTCATTACCCACAAACTGCGCGAGGTCCGAGCCGTCGCAGATGAAATCACCGTCATTCGACGCGGAACCGTCGTCGGTGAAGCATCTCCGCAGGACTCCGAATCCGAGCTGGCCAATAAGATGGTCGGCCGCTCGGTCATGATGCGCGTTGACAAAGCTGAGGCGCATCCAAGCGGTGGGGGATTGGAGTTCAAAGGAGATCTCCATGCTTTCTCCTTCGGGCTTGCCCCTCCTCGACCACGTATCTTTCACCGTCGAGCGCGGTGAGATTGTTGCGGTTGCTGGCGTTCAAGGCAACGGTCAGACCGAACTTGCACAGACCATTTTGGGCCTAGCCACCCCGAATTCCGGTGAGATCCTCCTTGAAGGAATCGACATTACACACGCCAACCCTCGTAAGTCTTTGGACGCGGGAATCGGCTTCATTCCCGAGGACCGCTCGACCGACGGCATTATTTCTTCTTTCTCGATCGCTGAAAACCTGGTCTTGGATCAGTACAAGGACTCGCGTTTCGCGGCTGGTCCCATGCTCAAGCTCGGAATCATCGCTCAAAATGCGCGGGCTAAGGAGGAAGAGTTCGATATTCGTCTGACGTCGATCAGTGATCCGATTTCTTCGCTTTCGGGCGGAAACCAGCAAAAGGTCGTTGTCGCGCGCGAAATGTCGAAGGACCTCAACCTGCTTGTTGCGAATCAGCCAACTCGTGGCGTGGACGTGGGCTCGATCGAGTTCATCCACAAGCGCATCGTCGAGGTTCGCGACCAGAACATTCCCGTCCTGTTGATCTCATCCGAATTGGATGAAGTAGTTTCGCTGGCCGACCGCATCGTCGTGATGTATCGAGGCCGCGTGATGGGTATCGTTCCTGCAGATACCCCGCGTGATGTGCTCGGTTTGATGATGGCCGGCGTTCCCTATGACGAGGCTGTGGCGGGCGAGCAGGAAAACGCTGAGGTTTCGGATTCACACGAGGAGGAGAAGTGATGACCCAGGCAAAACGTCCTTCGAAGGCACTGGTTGTGTGTCGTCACATCTTGGGATCGCGGTGGTTCGTTTCCATCCTCGCGGTTCTCATTGCCTTTGCTCTAGGTGCGATTTTGATCGCGATGACTGGCGCATCGGTACTCGATGCCTATTATGCGATGTTCCGCGGGGCAATCTTTGACCCCGGCGCACGCAGCTTCCAACGCCAGATCAAGCCGCTGACAGATTCCCTGTTCTTCTCAATCCCCTTGGTGCTGGGCGGTTTGGGTCTTGCTCTGGGATTCCGCGCAGGGTTGTTCAATATCGGCGGTAAAGGCCAGATTATTTTCGGTGCTCTTTCTGCTGTGTGGGTTGGCTTCGCAATGAACTTGCCTCCCGTTATTCACACCCTTGTTGCTCTTCTTGCAGCGATGGTCGCCGGTGCTCTTTACGCCGGAATCGCCGGCGTGCTCAAAGCAAAGACCGGTGCTAACGAAGTCATCGTTACCATCATGTTGAACTCGATTGCCACCTTGGCGCTGGGCTACATCCTTTCGAAGCCATCGTGGCAGGTCCCGGGTTCTAATCAGCCTCAAACTCCGAAGGTTGCGGATTCAGCCGCTTTCGCTCGCATTCTCGATGCGCCCTTCAAGATTCACATGGGTGTTTTCGTCGCGCTCCTTGCGGTGATCATTTTCTGGTGGCTCATTGAACGTTCGACCTTGGGCTTTGAAATCCGAGCTGTTGGTGCCAATCCCGAGGCCGCCCGTACCGCCGGAATTTCGGTGGGGAAGATTACCGCAATCACCATGGCCATCTCGGGTGCCTTTCTCGGCCTTGCGGGCGCAAACGAGGCCTTGGGCACCGTTGGTTATGTCTCGCGCGATATCACTGGCACCATCGGCTTTGACGCCATTACGGTTGCTCTTTTGGGTCGGAACAAGCCCCTGGGCACTCTGGGCGCAGGTGTTCTCTTCGGTGCCTTTAAAGCAGGTGGCTACACCATGCAGGCGAAGGGCGTCCCGATCGATATGATCCTGATCCTCCAGTCAGTGATCGTCCTGCTCATTGCAGCCCCCATGTTTGTTCGCTGGCTCTTCCACCTGCCCAAGGAAACCAAGAAGAGCTTGCGCGCTGAGCTCGCTGAGCTCAGCGATGAACATACTGAAGAGGACGGGAAGAGTCCGGCCGCGGCCTCGGCAGTGAAGGAAAATGCAGCGTCTGAAGGCGGCGATGCCGTCGTCGATGGCGCCTCCACCGATTCGGAAGGAGAGGCACGATGAGCCAGACGCAAACAATGAATGACGTTCAACTCAAGCGTTCATGGAAGATGCCAGTTGTCTACGTTCTGGCAGTGCTCCTGCAAATTCTCTTCACGATCAAGGTCAGCGGCGACGTCACCATCCGACTCAATGACAAGTCCCAGAGCCTCAATATTGACGATATTGTCACCCCCGGACGGCCTATCCTTCTGGTGCTGACAGCGTTGACTCTTGTGGTGGCCATGTGGTCGATCTACTCGGTATGGGCACGTCGGCAGAATCCGCGTTGGCTTGATGTCACCATGATGATTGTCGCCGGGATTGCAACGGTCTTCGGATTCCTGATCTATGCAGGTTCGGGTTCTAGCGGTGTCGTGACACTGACCTCGACACTGTATTCGACCGTTGCAATTTCAACGCCTCTGATCTTCGGTTCACTTTCGGGCGTTGTTTCGGAACGTGTTGGCGTTGTCAATATCGCCATTGAAGGTGACCTGCTCTTGGGAGCTTTCGCAGGTGTCATGGCTGCCTCGTACTTCCAGACTTCATGGGCGGGCCTGATCGCAGCGCCGATCGCGGGTGCCTTCCTTGGCTGCCTCTTGGCGCTCTTCTCGGTCAAGTATGGCGTGGATCAGATCATCGTCGGTGTGGTCTTGAACGTCTTGGCAGCGGGTCTGACGACTTTCTTCTACGGAACGTGGATGACGAAGAAGGCCGAACTCTTCAATACGAATAAGTTCTCGCTCTCTGATATCAAGATTCCGATCCTGGGAGAAATCCCGGTTATTGGCCCGATGCTCTTCAACCACAACATCTTGGTCTACTTGATGTACGCCACGGTGATTTTCTTGGCGATCTACCTGTACCGTTCGCGTTGGGGCTTGCGTCTTCGCGCCTGCGGTGAGCACCCGCGAGCAGCCGATACCGTCGGCATTAACGTCAATCGCACGCGAACCCTCAATGCCATCCTTGCTTCCGGTTTTGCGGGATTGGGCGGTGCATTCTTCACCATCGGTTCGGACCTGTCCTTTACCGACAATATTTCCGCCGGCAATGGCTACATTGCCTTGGCTGCAATGATCTTGGGTAAGTGGCACCCGATCGGCGCCATGGGTGCTGCACTGATGTTCGGTTTTGCTCAGGCACTTGCGCGCCTGCTGCCGAACCTGGAGCAGTCCATTCCTTCAGACCTGATCTCGATGATCCCCTACATCGTGACCATCATCGCGGTCGCCGGATTCGTCGGGAAGTCGCGTCCGCCGGCAGCTGAGAACATTCCCTACACGAAGTGATTGACTGCTAGGTAGAAGGAACGACTCATGGACATCAACTGGGAAGATCTTCAGGATCTTGCTATCTCGGCAATGGAACAGGCCTACTGCCCATACAGCGGATTTCCCGTTGGAGCAGCTGGACTGACAACAGACGGGCAGACCTATTCGGGATGCAACGTGGAGAACGCCGGTTACGGTGTCACACTGTGCGCTGAATGCGGAATGGTTTCGCAGATGGTGCGCTCCGGTGGCGGTCGCCTCGTGGCGGTGGTTGCGGTGAACGGGAATTGCGAGCCGGTTGCTCCCTGCGGTCGTTGCCGTCAGCTCATTTTGAGCACGGCGGTAATGACTGCCTGGTTTTGATGCCCGAGGGCGTCATGACCATGAAACAAGTACTACCGGGAGCTTTTGGCCCCCACGACCTGACCGAAGTGCCATCGGCACGATTCAACGAAGATTAATGACTGCGGCGGGCGTGCACGTCCCTTAATGGTGTGCGCGCCCGCCAAGCATTCTCCGAAATAACACCCAGGAAGGACATCATGAAACAGTTTGATGCCGTCGACGTCATTCGCGTGAAGCGCGATGGCGGGAAACTGTCCACTGAAGAAATTCAATGGACCATTGATGCCTACACGCGCGGGGTCATGAAGGACGAGCAAATGGCCGCCTTGGCCATGGCTGTTTTCCTGCGCGGAATGGACCGTGAAGAAATCGTGACGTGGACTCAGGCCATGATCGATTCGGGCGAGCGCATGGATTTTGCGCGTATTTCTCGCGTAACCGCGGATAAGCACTCGACCGGTGGCGTGGGCGATAAGATCACCCTTCCGCTTGCCCCGCTTGTTGCAGTCTTCGGCGTTGCAGTGCCGCAGCTTTCCGGCCGAGGCCTCGGCCACACGGGTGGAACCCTTGACAAACTCGAGGCCATCCCCGGCTGGCGTGCGTCTTTGTCTAATGACGAGATCTACCACCAATTGGGTGAAGGCTGCGGAGCCGTGATTTGTGCGGCTGGAGCAGGTCTGGCTCCGGCAGATAAGAAGCTCTACGCGCTGCGTGACATCACCTCGACCGTGGATTGCATTCCCCTCATTGCTTCTTCGATCATGTCGAAGAAGATCGCCGAGGGAACCGACTCCCTGGTTCTGGACGTCAAGGTCGGTAGTGGCGCTTTCATGAAGGACATTGATCATGCTCGCGAGCTAGCCCGCACCATGGTGGACCTGGGCCGCGATGCCGGAGTGAAAACACAGGCTCTCTTGACCGATATGTCCACCCCGCTGGGACTCAAGGTCGGTAATGCTCTTGAAGTTGAAGAATCCGTCGAGGTTCTTGCCGGTGGTGGCCCCGCGGATGTCGTCGAATTGACCGTTGAGCTTGCTCGCACCATGCTCACCATGGCGGGACAGCCTGATGCCGATGTTGAAGCAGCGTTGAAGGACGGTCGTGCCATGGATGTGTGTGGCGTGCAATGATTCGTGAACAGGGCGGAGACCCCGACGCTGCGCTGCCGACTTCCGCGCTGACCCATACGGTCACTGCCGAGGCCGATGGCTTCATTTCCGAAATGGATGCACTCAGCGTGGGCGTGGCCTCGTGGAGGCTGGGCGCGGGCCGCGCGGTTAAGGACGATCCGGTACAGGCGGGAGCGGGAATTGAAATTCACGCCAAGCCTGGGCAGCGCGTGCGCAAGGGAGATGTGCTCTTCACCCTGCACACCGACGATGAGTGGCGTATTCCTCGCGCCCTCGAGGCCTTGGATGGGGGAGTGCGCATCAGCGATACTGCCCCGGCTGCTCGCAGCATCATTTTGGACCGCGTGGGCTAAGACAGACGTCAATGAAATGCCTCTGTGAGGCAATGACCAAGTGACAGAACTACAACCGCATTGGAGTGGACAACCATGAAATCAACGCCGCACATTGACCCGAAGGCTCCTATCGCCCCGACCATCTTGCTACCCGGAGATCCACTCCGCGCCAAGTTCATCGCCGAAACCTACCTTGAGGATGCGCAGCAGTTTAACTCGGTGCGTAACATGCTGGGCTTCACCGGCACCTACCAGGGCACTCCCGTGTCCGTCATGGGTTCGGGCATGGGTATTCCTTCAATCTCGCTGTACGCCTGGGAACTGATCCATGTCTTTGGCTGCACGAAGCTCATCCGCATCGGTACCTGTGGTGCGCTGCAAGAAGGTATCAACCTCTACGACGTTGTCATCGCTCAGGGCGCATGCACGAACTCAAACTTCCTTGATCAGTACAACATCCCCGGAACTTACGCACCGATCGGTTCCTACCGGCTGATTGAAGCAGTCCGCCAGAATGCAAAGGAACTGGGAGTGACCACGCACGTTGGTAACATCCTTTCTTCTGACACCTTCTACAACGCAGATCCGACTTTCAACGATCGTTGGAAGAAGATGGGAATCATGGCCATCGAGATGGAAACTGCTGGCCTGTACGCGACCGCTGCCGAGGCAGGAGTGGAAGCGCTGGGTCTCTTCACTGTTTCTGACTCCATCGTGACCGGCGAAGAAACGACCGCGGAAGAACGTCAGACCGCCTTCACTCAGATGATGGAGATCGCGCTTCCTCTGGCCCAGATCTGAGGAAAAGACGAGGAATGAGTATGAAGAAAACTGACGTTGCGAGCATCATCGATCACACGATCCTCAAGCCCGAGGCAACTCACCAAGACGTCGCACGAATCGTTGAAGAAGGCGCACGTTTTGGTACCTACTCGGTGTGCGTGTCTCCTTCGATGCTTCCCCTTGACGTTCCTGAAGGACTGAAAGTGGCGTGCGTTGTGGGATTCCCTTCGGGTGCGGTGAAGGCCAATGTGAAGGCTTTCGAGGCCAAGCAGGCGATCGCTGACGGCGCTGACGAGATCGACATGGTGATCAATATTGCCCTCGCAAAGGAAGCAAAGTTCGACCAGGTCGAAGACGAGATTCGTGCCGTTCGCGCTGAGATTCCTGCCGGCAAGATCTTGAAGGTCATCATCGAATCGGCGGCCTTGACCGACGAAGAAATCGTTGCAGTCTGCCGTGCGGCGGTCGCTGCCGGTGCAGATTTTGTCAAGACCTCAACCGGTTTCCACCCCGCAGGTGGGGCCTCGGTTCACGCCGTTGAACTGATGCGTCAAACCGTGGGTGAAAACGTGGGAGTCAAGGCATCTGGCGGTATTCGCGATGCCCAAACGGCTATCGCAATGATCGAGGCGGGCGCGAATCGTCTGGGCGTTTCTGCAACCGCTGCGATTCTTGCCGGTCTCGAAGACTAATTCAGGGGGAAAAATGAACGTTATTGAACGAGCTCAACAGTGGGTGGACCACGATCCGGATCCGGCAACCGCGGCTGAACTTGCCTCCGTCGTTGAAGCAGCGCGCGCAGGCGATGAGAGCGCACTTGCCGAACTGAATCGGGCCATGAATGGCCCTCTGCAATTTCGGTACTGCCGGATTGCGCGGTGAAATTGGCCCGGGCGAATCGCGAATGAATCTCTCGGTCGTCATCCGTGCAACCGCCGGGTTGTGCGCGGTTCTCCTCAGGCATGCAACGCGCGCTCCGCGCGTCGTCATCGGCTGCGATGCCCGCTACGGATCAGTTGATTTTGCTCAACGCAGCTGCACGCGTGGCCTCGGCAGCAGGATGCGAAGTGTTCTTGCTTCCGCTGAAGAACCCCACCCCGCTCACCGCATTCTCCGTGCGCGAGTTGGACGCCGATGCGGGCATCATGGTCACCGCATCGCACAACCCGCCTCGCGACAACGGCTACAAGGTCTACTTGGGCGGAACCGTCGTGACCGGTGCCGGCCAGGGCGTCCAAATTGTTTCTCCCTTCGATGCCGAGATCGCTTCTGCGATTGCTTCGGCTCCTTTCGCCGATCAGATCGCCCAGAACGACGAGCTGATCGTCAATGTGGATCCTCGCGAGGACTACATTGCTCGCGCCGCATCTTTGGCGCAGGGAAGCCCGGAAATCAAGGAAGATCTGGCCATCACCTTGACCGCCATGCACGGTGTGGGCGCAGCCCTGACCCAGCAGGTGCTCAACGAGGCCGGGTTTACCAACGTCAGCCTCGTTGCAGAGCAAGTGGAACCGGACCCCGACTTCCCGACGGTGTCCTTCCCGAACCCCGAGGAGCCCGGTGCTCTGGATCTGGCTATTGCACATGCGCGCGCACATGCTTCTGACCTCATCATCGCGGTCGACCCAGATGCTGACCGCTGTGCGCTCGCGGTTCCCGATGAGGCCTCGTCGAATGGTTGGCGTCAGCTTTCCGGCGATGAAACGGGATCACTGCTGGGAGAGTTCCTCGCAGGAAGCGCCCCCCGAGGATGCGGTCTTTGCAAACTCGATCGTTTCTTCGCGTTTACTAGGCAAAATTGCTCAAGGGCACGGGCTGAAGTACCAGCACACGCTCACCGGCTTCAAGTGGATTGCACGCGTTCCGGGGCTCTACTTCGGCTATGAAGAAGCCATCGGTTTTTGCCCCGATCCCACGCGCGTGCGCGATAAGGACGGTATCGCGACCTCGGTTGTCGCCGCTTCCTTGTTCGCCATGCTCAAGAGCCAGGGACGCACGGCAAAGGACGAACTCGAGCGCATGGCACGGCTCTATGGCCTGCATGTGACCGCGCCTCTGACCTTCCGTGTTGATCGCCTTGAGCTGATCGCAGAGGGCATGCAGCGCCTGCGTTCTCAGCCCCCGACAACTCTTGCCGGTGCTGCGGTTGAAGGAGTCGTGGACCTGTCGAAGGGGTGGGATGGCCTTCCGGGTACGGATGCGCTCATGGTCACCACTACTGCCGGCGACCGTGTGATTGCTCGTCCGTCTGGCACAGAACCCAAGCTCAAGTGTTACCTCGAAGTCGTAATCCCCGTGGAAGATGGCGCAGAGGTCCCCTGGGCGCAGGCTCGCGAGCGCTTGGAGACGATTAAGTCCGAATTCGGTGCGGCGATTGGGATCTGATTGATTCCTGAGGCCTCGCTTGCTGTGGAATTCTTGCACTAGTTGCGGCCTTGAAACTTCTGGTGGGTGTCTCCTTCGGAGGCGCCCACCAGCTCTATTCGCCTCCTACGGTGCGTCTGCCCAGTTTGTGACGCGCCATCATATGCTGATCTATGAGGAGCTGTGCGTGGTTGACTCGCGGCAAACTATCGAGGCTGGCAGGATAAAAGAGTGAGCGAAGAACACACCTCATCGGATACGCAGCCTCAAGACTTCCACGATCATTTGCTTTTGCAGGCATTCGCATGGGATTTGCCTGCTGATCAGAGCTTGTGGAGGACGATTGCCGCTACGGCACACGACCTTGCGGAGCTGGGGATTGAAGGAGTTTGGCTTCCCCCCGCGTACAAGGGCTATAAAGGGCGCGAGGACGTTGGATACGGCGTCTACGACATGTATGACCTGGGTGAGTTCGATCAAAAAGGAAGCATCGCCACGAAGTACGGCACGAAGGATGAATACCTCGCAGCCATCGATGCTCTCCACGAGGCGGGGATCCACGTCATTGCCGATATCGTCTTTAACCATCGTCTAGGCGGCGATGAAACTGAGGAAGTTCGAGCGCGCAGGGTTGATCCGGGGAACCGAATTCAGGTGATCTCCGATGAAGAAACGATCCGAGCGTGGACCCGTTTCACCTTCCCAGGCCGGGCAGGAACCTACTCTGATTTCCAGTGGGATTCGCAGTGTTTCAACGGTATCGATTGGGACGAAAACACCAAGACCAATGCCGTGTGGCTTTTTGATGGCAAAGAGTGGGATCCAAGCGCGGGCGAGGAGCTGGGCAACTACGACTACCTCATGGGTTGCGATGTTGACGTTTCCTCACCGCAGGTCAATGAAGAATTGGACCGTTGGGGCCGCTGGTACGTTGAGACCACGGGAATTGATGCCCTGCGTCTTGATGCTGTCAAACACATCGGTTCAGATTTCTTTGCGCGCTGGCTGCCGGACTTGCGTGCGGCAACCGGCAAGATGCTTCCCGCAGTAGGGGAATATTGGAGCTACGACGTGGGACAACTGTGCTCGTATCTAGACCGAGTCCCCGATGTTGCGCTCTTTGACGTCCCCTTGCACTTCCACTTTCACGAGGCCTCCGTCTCAGATGGCAACTTTGATCTTTCGCAGCTCTACGCGAATACCTTGGTTGCTGTGCGTCCCCAAAATGCGGTGACTTTCGTTGAAAACCATGACACTCAACCGGGACAATCACTGGAATCGACCGTTGCACCCTGGTTCAAGCTCTCTGCTTATGCTTTGATTCTTTTCCGCGATAGCGGGGTTCCCTGCGTTTTCTGGGGAGATCTTTTGGGCAGTGGGGATAGGCTCCCCGCAGTGCGCGAGCTTCCCTTCCTCATGCAAGCCCGAAAGACCGCGGCTCAAGGCCCGCAATTTGATGCTTTCGATAATCCCGACGTGGTTGGTTTTGCTCGACAGGGCATTGAAGGGGACCCCTCGACAGGCTGTGCAGTTGTTCTATCGGATCGTCTTGCTGGTGAGAAACGTTTGTTCCTTGGAAAGTGGCGCGCCGGCGAAAACTGGGTGTGCGCGGTCGGTGAACACCCCATCGTTGTCATCGACGAGGACGGGTGGGCAACCTTCCCCGTCTCCGATGGAGGCCTTTCTGTCTACTTTCCCGAGGCCGCGCATCTTTAGCCTCCCAGCCCGCCACCCGGGTAGAGGAGGAAACAAGGAGAACCTACTTGGCCTCGTCAGCGGAGGTGAGGAGGACGGGGGAGGGACGCAGGTTCCGCATCCCATTCCACACGAGGTTGACGACGTGAGAAGCGACGTCTTCCTTACTCATTCGGCGCTCATCAAGCCACCATTGGCCCACTTGCGCAATCAACCCCACGAGCATCTGCGCATACAAGGGAGCCCATTTGGGATTCATATTCGCCTGAGAAAACTGGTTGGCAAGCAGGTGCTCGACTTTGATCGCGATGTCACCCATGAGGGATGAAAACGATCCAGAAGTGGAATTTTGTGGTGCATCGCGCACAAGAATTCGAAAACCATCCGAATTCGATTCGATGTAGGTCAGTAGTGCAAGTGCGGAGTCTTCGAGGATCATCCGCGGTCGTTTCGAGGAGTCAAGAGCGGCTTCAAGGGCACTCATGAGGGCATGAACCTCGCGGTCGACAATGACGGCGTACAGGCCTTCTTTTCCGCCGAAATGCTCATAAATAACGGGCTTGGAGATCTTCGCTTGAGAGGCAATTTCTTCGACGCTTGTCCCGTCGAATCCCTTTGATGCAAAGGTCTTCGCCCGACAGCAACAAGTTGCTCTCGGCGGGCAAAACCGCTCATGCGCATTCGTTTCTCGGCCATGTCTTAACCGTACACGCTCGAGTCGCTGAGGGTTCTAGATGCCAAGACGGGTGTGTTTATGGCACAATCTATGTGTCCTTCCGCCTTGGTGTAACGGCAGCACAGAGGTTTTTGGTGCCTTTAGTCTAGGTTCGAATCCTAGGGGCGGAGCTCAATGTGAGCGCGCGTGAAAGGGCGACATGACTACTCCCACTGCAGTGATTGTTCTGGCCGCAGGCGCTGGGACACGCATGAAGTCCTCTCTTCCCAAGGTTGTTCACCCTGTCATGGGGCTGTCTATGATTGGTCACGCCCTCCGTGCAGGAGCTGGCACGCACCCCGATCACCTAGTTGCAGTCGTTCGCCACCAGCGCGACCTCGTTGCTGATGAAATCCTGTGTAATAACCCCGATGCCATCATTGCGGATCAAGATGAGATTCCTGGAACCGGGCGTGCAGTTCAATGCGCATTGGATGAACTTCTGAGGCGCGGCCACAGTCTCAAGGGGACGGTTCTTGTCACATATGGCGATGTTCCCATGCTTGATGCGGCCACGCTCAATGACCTCGTTGCCTCCCATGATGAACGCGGCGCAACTGTTTCTGTGCTCACGACGATTGTCGAAGATCCGACTGGCTATGGCCGCATTGTACGAGACGACGCAAGCGGTGATGTCTGCCGCATCGTCGAGCAAAAAGATGCCACAGACGAAGAACGTGCCATCCATGAGATCAATGCGGGAATTTATGCTTTCGATGGTGAATTCCTACGCGATGCCCTCATGCACGTGGGGACGAATAACAAGCAAGGCGAGGTCTATCTTACCGATGTTCTTGCACAGGCCTACCAGGCTGATTGCACGACAAACGGCGTTGTTCTTGACGACCAATGGATGGCGCAGGGCTGCAATGACCGTGTTCAGCTTGCGGAATTGGCTGCGGAGATGAACCGCCGAATTTGTCGCGAGCACATGCGTGCGGGAGTATCCATCGTGGATCCCGCCTCGACATGGATCGAATGCGATGTCCGCATTGAAGCGGATACAACGATCTACCCACATACTGTTCTTCGCGGTCAGACAACGATCGCGTCGGGCTGTGAAATCGGCCCGGGAACAACGCTGACAAATGCGCAGGTCGGTCCGGGCTGCCGGGTCCCTTCGTCATGGGTCAGTGACACACGCCTTGAAGGGGATACCATAGTAACGCCTTTCACTTTGATCGAACGGTGAACAGGAAACTGCTCGACGAGTGAGGTCCGTATAAACGGGGAGGACAAACCGCATGACGGGGCTGGTGACCAGCGGAGAAAAGCGTCTGGTTCTTGTATCAGGTCGAGCACACATGGAGCTCGCTCAACAAGTTGGCGAAGAATTGCACTGCGGAGTTTCTCCAACGACCGCGTATGACTTTGCCAGCGGTGAAACCTACGTTCGGTTCAACGAATCGGTGCGCGGTGCGGATGTTTTCGTCTTGCAGTCACACACCGGTGAAGTGAATAAGTGGCTGATGGAACAGCTTTTGATGATCGATGCAGCCAAGCGAGCATCAGCAAAGCGTATTACTGCAGTTGCTCCCTATTACCCCTACGCGCGCCAGGATAAGAAACACCTGGGGCGCGAACCTATTTCTGCACGCTTGATCGCAGACCTCTTCAAGACCGCTGGTGCAGACCGTGTGATGAGCGTCGACCTACACGCCTCGCAGGAGCAGGGCTTCTTTGACGGCCCCGTCGACCACCTGTGGGCAATGCCCGTGCTGGTTGAGTACGTGCGTTCTCGCGTTGACCTGAGCAATGTCTGTATGGTCTCCCCGGATGCTGGTCGAATTCGCGTTGCTGAGAAATGGTCTGCGAAGCTGGGCGGTTGCCCGCTGGCCTTTGTCCACAAGACTCGTGACACCACCCGCCCCAATGTTGCCGTCGCTAACCGCGTCGTTGGCGATGTTGCGGGTAAGCAGTGCGTGATGGTCGACGACATGATCGACACGGCGGGCACCATTTCCGAGGCCGTCAAGGTCGTCATGAAGGCGGGGGCTTCTTCCGTCATTGTTGCTGCAACGCACGGTATTTGTCCGATCCGGCCGCACAGCGTCTCTCCGAGTGTGGTGCGAGCGAAGTGATCGTCACCGATACTTTGCCGATTGCTCCGGAAAAGCGTTTCGATAAGTTGACCATTTTGCCCATTGCTCCGCTTCTTGCGCGTGCAATTCGCGAAGTTTTCGACGACGGATCGGTCACATCTTTGTTCGACGGGGTCGCCTGAAACCGTTAAACGCGCTATCCTGACTAGGTTGCTCCGGCGAGGGTGCGAAAGCGCCGTTATCGACAGGGCTTTCTGTAGGATTCCTCCTTCAGATTCCTAGCGCCGGTGCGTGGAATGAACTATTTGAAGGAGGCTCTCATGAGCAACCCCACGCTGGTCGCACAGACCCGTAGCGAATTTGGTAAGGGTGCAGCACGTCGCGCACGTCGCGCTGGCTTGGTTCCCGGTGTTCTTTACGGACACGGCGATGCCCCCCCTTCACGTTGATCTCCCCGGTCACGAGCTCTTCCTGGCCGTCCGTGGCCAGAAGAACGCTCTGGTCGAGCTGGTCATCGAAGGCAAGAAGCACCTTGCTCTGGTGAAGGAAGTTCAGCGTCACCCCGTTTCCCGCAACCTGCTCCACGCAGACTTCCTGGCCGTTAAGGCCGGCGAGCTCGTCGACGTCGAGGTTCCGGTTTCCATCATTGGCGAGTCCGCCCCCGGCACCCAGCACACTCAGGAAGAGTTCGCTCTGCTGGTCAAGGCTCCCGCCACCTCCATCCCCGAGTCCATCGAGGTCGACATCACCGGTGTCGAGGCCGGTACCGCAGTTCGCGTTGCAGACGTGACCTTCCCCAAGGGCGTCGTCTCTGAGCTCGATCCCGAGACCGTCGTTGTCACGGTCAGCGAAGAGGTTGTCGAAGAAGAGGAAGAGGCAGCTCCCGCCGAGGAAGCAGCCGAATCTGCCGAGTGATCTCACTGTGATTTCGGGAGGCTCGCCCCTTGGGGCGAGCCTCCCGTTTATTACACTGAATGGTATGAAGCGCGTGCACGTTATTATTCCCGCGGGTGGAGTGGGCTCTAGGCTGTGGCCCCTCTCGCGTAAAGACCGACCGAAGTTCCTTCTTGACCTTCGAATGAGCGGGAAGAGCCTCCTGCAAGAAACTATTGACCGCCTCGATCCTGTGGCGCAGTCTTTTACGATCGTCACTGGTAAAGCGCACGAAGAAGCAGTACGCTCTCAGATTCCCCAGGGACGGGATGTCACTGTCTTGGTTGAGCCCCAAGGGCGAGATTCCATGCCCGCCATTGGCTTTGCCGCTTACATTATTCGACAGCGTTTTGGTGATGACGCGCCGATTGCTTCCTTTGCGGCCGACCACGCGATCACTCATCTGATGTGCTTCTCTCCAGCGTCAGCCGCGCCCTCGATTGTGCTGAGCGTGGTTACGTTGTCACTGTTGGTCTTTCTCCCTCGAGCCCATCAACAGCCTACGGCTACATCGCTCCGGGAGATCCTTTCGATCAGGATCAACCGGAAAACGGAGCTATTGTTAGGTCTTTCGTCGAAAAACCCGATGAGCAAACCGCTCGCGCCTACGTTGAAGCGGGATATCTGTGGAATGCGGGAATGTTCATCATGACTGCCGGGACTCTTGCACGTCGTCTCGCTCAATTCCATCCGGATATGGATCTCCATCTCAGCAAGATTGCCGAGGCGTGGGGGAGTGCGGACTTTGACGCGGCTTTGGATGAGCACTGGCCACTGCTGACGAAAATCGCCATCGACCATGCGATTGCCGAGCCTTTATCGCTCGAAGGGGGCGTTGCCGTTGTTCCAGCTCACGACATGGGCTGGACAGACGTCGGTGATTTTGATGCCCTCGCTGATATCAGTCCCGAGGGTGAGGCTCTGCGTATTGATTCTCCTCAGACCTTTGTTCGCTCTTTGACCGGACAAAAGATCGTTCTGGTTGGTGCCGAGAATCTTGCCGTGATTGCAACGCAGGATGCGATCCTTGTCGTTGATCGAGATCGCGCTCAGGACGTGAAGAAAGCTGTTGATTCCTTGTCGCAGAATGGCCAAACCGAGCTCCTTTAAGATGAAAGACATGATCAGACACTCCTCAGCGCGTCTCCTGGCCGCAACCACTGTGGTTCTGCTTCTTGGAGCCTGCTCGGTGCAGTCCTCCCCCTCGTCGGCTTCGCCGAAGATCTGCGGGATCTCCGATGCTCCCGGCTGGGACTCTCACGCCTCGCAAACTCCCGCTAAGCGGGCAATCGCACAGGCGGCCTTGGAAATCGGAGGAGAAACGAAACTGGCGACGGGCGCGGGGGAACTGAAAGGACTCCTTGAGGACGGCTGCACGATCATCGTTTCAGAAGGCCAAGGGGTTGCCGAGGCCACGACTGAGGCTGCGCGCAAGTACTCGAAAGTGCGCTTCATTACCGTCGATTCAGATTTCGTAGCTGGCGGGAAAACCGCCGAAGTGAGCAATGGCAAGGTTGTTGCCTCGAAAGCAACACAGGGGGCCTATCTTGCGGGCTACGCGACGGCTGGAATGACGACAACGGGAACGATTGCCGGCTTTGGTGGAGTCGAAACCAGTGAGCGTCAAGCACTGATGGATGCTTTCATGCAGGGAATCGACGCCTACAACCAGGCGTATGGAACCTCAATTCGTTTCTCGGATGGGATCCAACGCGCCTGAAAGGGACATTCACTGGAAGCGATGAGGAATCCAGCATCAAAGATGCGGCCACGAAAGCCTTGAGTGGCGGCGCGGATATTCTTGTTCCTTTTGCCGACGCAGGGAATCAGGGGGCTCTTCGCGCTCTTGAAGAAGCAGGAAATAACTCTGCCCAAAGGCTTGTCTGGATGGGGGATGGGGCTCCAACGAATTCAGCCCAGATCATTACCGCTGTGTCGACGCTGACCAAGGACCACCTGAGCGAGGCAATTACGGCCGCACGCGGAAGCGAATTTTCCTCTCAGGCGGTCATTGATTCTCTTGATAATAACGGGGTTGTTCTGGCGCCATTTGCTGCCCACGAGGCACTCATGACTCCAGAGCTGAAGGATGCGCTTGCTACCATGCGCCAGCAACTGATCACTGGCGAGCTTGTTGTTTCCACTCCTTTCGATCCACTGATTTTCGCCCAGAAAAAGTAGAGGACACCATGGATACTCCCTAGTTCGCAGACTTCCTATCGCCGAGGCCCCGTGATCCTTCGCGGAGGAAAGATCCCTCACGAAACTTCCGATGCAGGGCTTTTGCGGAGCCAATCTTCCGCGGATTGGCTGCACGAAGACCCGTGGCGGGTTCTGCGTATCCAATCTGAGTTCGTCGAAGGCTTTGGGGCGCTTGCTGATTTGGGACCTGCAGTATCGGTTTTCGGATCGGCTCGCACCCCCGCGGGCAGTGGAGATTGGGAGAAGGCACGCACCATCGGTTCGCTCCTGGTTCGCTCTGGCTATGCGGTCATTACAGGTGGTGGCCCGGGGATCATGGAGGCTGCAAACCGTGGAGCTTGGGAAGCTGGCGGAAGCTCTGTGGGCCTTGGAATTGAACTTCCTCATGAGCAGGGAATGAACGAATGGGTCAATATTGGCGTGAACTTCCGGTATTTCTTCGCCCGCAAGACGATGTTCATGAAGTACTCGCTGGGTTTCATCGTCATGCCCGGCGGCTTTGGAACAATGGATGAGCTTTCGAAGCGGCGACTCTGGTTCAAACAGGGAAAGTCAAGTCCTTCCCGATTGTTTTGGTCGGTCGAGACTACTGGGGTGGGCTGGTTGAATGGATTAATTCAACGATGCGCGCGTCTGGAATGCTCTCTGATGAAGACCCGGAACTGCTCTACATGGTAGATAGCGCCGAAGAAGCAGTGGAAAGAGTAGTTGGACACGAGTAGTTCACATCCCTACTAAAATAGGTCGTTCCCGGTAGAATATAAGTGTTTAAATACCGATCTTTCGGAAGGGAAACGGACATGGCAGCTATGAAGCCGCGGACCGGCGACGGTCCTTTAGAGGCAGAAAAAGAAGGTCGTGGGATTGTCATGCGTATTCCCAGCGAAGGCGGCGGACGCCTCGTGATTGAACTCAGTGCAGAAGAAGCAAAGGAACTTGCCCAAGCGCTAGCAAACGCTCTGTGAGGCCTCCAAAGCCTGCGCCAAACTTAAACTTCCCACATACAGTGCTTTTCCAACGATTGCGCCGTCAATATAGCCCTCGCGTGTAAGGGCGCGGATATCGTCCAAGTGACGGATTCCGCCGGAAGCAACAAGATCAGCACGTGTTCTCGCCCGTAGATCTCTCAGGAGCTCTACGGGCGGTCCCATAAGCGCTCCGTCCCTCTTCTTCTCGGTAACGATGTAACGCCTTGCGCCGGCGCGCTCAAGGCGGTCGCACACGCTCCACAGGTCACCCACATCGCCTTCGCAACCGCGCGGACGAATACGCCCATCTTCGACGTCGATGCAGATGTTGAGACGGTCCCCAAAGTGAGCGATGAGCGAGGCAACTTCATCGAGGTCGGCTAGGCCTGTGAAGCCAGATTGACCCGATCAGCTCCCGCGCTTAACGCAGTTTCGATATCCTCCCCGCCTATAACTCCACCAGACCATTCAATACGGCAAGGATTTTGGGTGCTCCATTGCTGAACCTGCGCAATGAGATCGCCCAGTACTTCAGCATTATTTCCGCGCCCGAAAGCCGCATCAATATCAACGAGGTGGATCCAGCGCGCCCCGCAATCGATGAAGTCGCGGGCGATACGAATTGGATCTGCAGCGGCCCCCCTCCTCACGCCCATCCGCATTGCGGTGCGTGAGGGCGAGGCCGGATGCAACATCCAGGGCGGGAAGGATATCCATGACTAGCGCACGCCCCCGCGTGCGGTCGCTTCACGCATGGGCGCAAAGAAATCGCGAAGCTCTGAAAGGAGAGCATTCATCGCGGGAGAAGAGTCTTGACCTTCCTGCGCGGTGATTTCGGCTGCATGTCGCGCAATAATGCGAACAATCGCGGAGCCAGAAATTGCCCCATCGGCTCCCGCTTCAATCGCATCGCGCACGTGTTCGGGGCGGGAAATCCCAAATCCCAGAAGCACCGGCGCTGCAGCCTGCTCGCGCAAGGTCGCTACGGCCTCGTGCAAGCCGACGGTCGAGGCCTCATGATCGGCGCCGGTCACTCCCACACGCGAAACGGCATACACATACCCGCGGGCCGAACGCGCAACATCGCTGAGGGTACGCGGGGAGGCCGAAGGTGGCGCAATGTAGACGCTATCGACGCCGCAGGCAAGAGCCGCCGTGCTAAAAGGATCACCCTCGCGGATTGGTACATCGGGGATGAGGACCGAATCCACTCCGACCTCGGCGCAGCGCGCATAGAAACGCTCGATACCGACGGAGAAAGGAACATTCGCGTAGACGAGTAGGCCGATAGGAAGATCGGGGTGAGCTGTGCGAATGCGGCCCAAGATCGCGAAAGACTCCTCGAAGCCGATTCCGGCATTAAGAGCACGCAGGTGTGCTTCCTGGATGACGACACCATCAGCGACCGGGTCGGAGAAAGGAATGCCCAATTCCAAAGCGTCCGCACCGTCGGCGATCAGGGCCTCGATGATTGCTTCACAGGCGCTAGCAGTGGGGTCTCCGAGCATCACGAAGGGGACGATCGCCCCGCGCCCCTCAGCCGCGCAGCGCTCGAACATGGATTCGTAGCGGGTCATCGCTCCTCCTTGGGGGTCGAAAGATCGTAGGAATGAGTCCTGTGGGTACCCGAACCTGCCCGTGCCTGCGCGACCAATTCAGCAGCGCGCGCAACCGCGCCATCGCGAGAGAAAGAACCACCAAGGCGCTCGCGCACCTGATCGAGGTCCTTGTCGCCGCGACCCGATAGGCACACAAGAAGTCGGGGAGTGTGGCCCTCGGGGACATGCAGTCCGGCAGTTTTCCCGTTTGCTTCAAGCTCTGCGGCCATCTTCAGGGCGTAGGCCAGAGCATGCGAGGACTCCATTGCTGGGATAATTCCCTCGTGGCGCGACAAAGCAATGAAAGCTTCGACCGCTTCCTCGTCGGTAATTCCCACATAGTTCGCGCGCCCACTTGCCGAAAGATAGGCATGTTGGGGACCGACTCCCGGGTAATCAAGACCCGCCGAAATTGAGTAGGACTCTTCGACTTGGCCCTCATCGGTACGCATGAGGTAGGAACGCGCACCGTGGAGGACACCGACCTTTCCCTCATGGATTGCTGCCCCGTGGTGGCCGCTATCCAGTCCCTCACCCGCGGGTTCGACACCGTAGAGGGCAACGGAGGGATCATCGATGAAATCGGCGAACATTCCGATCGCATTGGAACCACCGCCGACACAGGCGATGACTGCGTCGGGAAGTCCCCCGGTCATAGCGAGCATCTGTGCGCGCGCCTCGGTGGAAATGATGCGGTGGAATTCACGAACGATCGTGGGGAAGGGGTGCGGGCCGGCTGCAGTTCCCAGGAGATAGTGGGAGGTCGCAAAAGTCGCTGTCCAGTCGCGCAAAGGCCTCGTTGACGGCGTCCTTGAGGGTACCGCTGCCCGCAGTTACCGGAACGACGGTGGCGCCCATGAGCTCCATGCGTTCAACATTGGGGGCTTGTCGAACAACGTCAACTGCGCCCATGTAGATCGTGCATTCCAAGCCGAGGAGTGCGCAGACCATTGCGGTTGCGGTGCCGTGCTGGCCAGCCCCTGTTTCAGCGATGATGCGCGTCTTTCCCATGCGCTTGGCAAGTAACGCCTGGCCGAGGACCTGGTTACCCTTGTGCGCACCACCGTGGACGAGGTCTTCTCGCTTGAGGAAGATCCGTGCTGCTCCGCCGGACAGGTTACGCAGTTCCGTGACCGGGGGTGGGGCGACCTAGGAAGTGATGCAAAAGCGTGTTGATCTCTTCGATGAAGCTGGGATCATCGATCGCTTCGATAAAGGCTTCTTCGAGTTGGTCAAGAGCTGGGATGAGGAGCTCGGGGACGTACTGTCCGCCGAAATCTCCGAAGTAGGGGGAAAGCTTTGTGGGGTGCTCTCCCGAGGCCGTGGTCGCGCCTTCGCTAGCGCCGAGGCGTTCGCTTGAGTACGGTTCCCATGACGTTGAGCGTGCCTGGGCTTCGTAGTATGCCTGACCAGCGCTGGGAACGCCTCCCGTGATCTCCCATGCCGCGTGAGCGGGATCGGCAGAACCAGAAAGGTGAGAACCAACTAGCAGGGCATCAACGTAGGGGGCAAGATCGTCAACGTCGCTGCGAGAGTTCACACCCGATTCGCCGACAATCACCGCCCCAGCAGGAGCCAGGGGAGCAAGCGCGCGAGTACGTGCCTTGTCAATGTTGAGTGTGCGCAGATCCCGGTTGTTGATACCGATAATTCGCGCGCCCAATAGCTGTGCGCGACGCATATCGTCTTCAGTGTCGACCTCGGTGAGAACATCCATTCCCAAGCGAAGCGCTGCCAAGGAAAGCTCGCGATAGGCCTCGTCATCAAGAACGCTCAACATGAGCAAGATAGCGTCCGCGCCGTGCACTCGCGCCGCGGTGATCTGGATTGGATCAATGACGAAGTCCTTGCACAAAATCGGCTGAGTGGCTTCGGCGCGCACCTCGTCAATGTCCTCGAAGCGACCGTTGAAACGATCGGGTTCGGTGAGCACACTGATTGCCGCAGCGTAGGGAGCATATGCGCGAGCCAGGAGACGCGGAGAATACGTCCCCTCGATGATTGTCCCCAGGGTCGGGGAAGCGGACTTGCACTCCATGATGATGGCCGGGCCGCTGGGGCGCGTCTCGATGCCGTTTTCGCCCGGGGTACGGGTGCGCAGGGCATCCTCGAAAGAACGCTCGGAGCGAGGAAGCGTGAGGGGATCAATGTTCCCGTAGGCCTCGTAGAGTTCGGGAAGGCGCGTACGGCGCGCTGCAACCAAGGAATCAAGGACTGTTCCCGTGGCGCGCAGGCGCTGTGAGATCGGGGAGAAAGCGTGCTGGCTCATTGTTGCTCCTGCGTCTTCAATTCTTGTGCGGTTGAAGCAATCGTCTTCAGGTGCTCGGCAACTGCGCCGCTGGCGAGCTGGGCGAGTGCAGCGGCGGTTCCTTCGCTCAAGGAAGGAGCCTTTCCAGCCAAATAGAGCATGGCTCCCGTCGTTGCAGCAATCGCATCGCGCTGAGCAGGAACGCCCGAACCGTTGAAAATATCAGTGATGAGGCGAAGATTATCGCTCGCATCTCCACCAATCAGATCCGACAAGGGCGCGGGAGTGATCCCGAGTTCTTCTGGGGTATAGGTGTAGGAAGAGACCCCCTCACGAGTGATCTCACGGACTTCCGTTTGTCCATGAACAGCGAACTCGTCGGTTCCACTTCCGTGAACAACCAGAGCATGTTCGAGTCCAAGGGAAGCCAAAGCCTGCGCGACATCGTCGAGCAGCTCGCGCTTTGCCCACGCCCAGAACCTGATAGGACAGGTGGGCGGGGTTCACCAAGGGACCGATGAGATTAAAGATCGTCGGGTTCTTGAGCGCTGCACGCACCGGTGCGACGAAACGCATTGCGGGGTGGTACTTCTGTGCGAAGAGGAAGCAGAAGCCAGTGCGCTCAAGGAGCTGCGCAGAAGAAGTGGGGGAGAGATCCAGGGGAATTCCTGCAGCCTCAATGAGGTCGGCTGCTCCCGCCTTTGAGGACACCGCACGGTTTCCGTGCTTGGCGACCTTTAATCCCATGGATGCTGCGACGAAGGCCGAGGCCGTGGAGACGTTGATCGTGCCCACGCCGTCGCCTCCCGTGCCCACCACATCGATAATGCCGGTGGCATCGGTGGAGAAGCTCTGTGCTGCTTGTCGGAAGGCCTCGGCGGCACCCGCGATTTCGCTGGGCTGCTCGCCACGAGCGTGAAGTGCTCCAAGGAAAGCCGCGATTTCAATATCACTGAGCTCGCCGCGCGACATCTGCTCGAATACGCTTCGAGCCTGTTCCTGGTCCAAAACAGCACCATTCAACGCGTGGCGCAGGTAAGACTCACTCATGAGAACTCCTTGAAATCGAGGGTGAAAGTGTCAGATCAGCCAAGAGTCCGCGCAAAAGGAGCGGTCCGGCCGGGGTCAGAATAGATTCGGGATGGAATTGCAGGCCGATGCACGGAGCACTGCGGTGGCGCGCGGCCATGACGATTCCATCATGGGTATGAGCCAGTGAAATCAAAGATTCGGGAAGGCTTCGGGTTCCCAGCGAGTGATAGCGGGCAATCGAGATATAGCCGTGTGTGGCCTCGTCGCCGGGGCGCGGCGTTTCAGCGATAGCAGAAAATGACGGGTCTTCGATCCCGGCCGCGGTGAGTTCTACGCGGTCAGTGCGCCCGTGGGTTGCGCCAACCGGCGCGACAACTCCGCCACAGGCCTCGACCATTGCCTGGAATCCCAGGCAAATGCCCAAGGTTGGGATTTCTCTTGCAGAGCCACGTCAAGGATTTCCATCATGTGCCCGGCCTGGCGCGGGTGTCCCGGGCCGGGGGAGAGAATCAAGAGCGGGCGTTCGCCCGCAGCGCGTTCTTCGGCGGTCGGCTCAAGAGCATCACGCAGCGTAGCTACAGGAGTTGTATTGCGGAAGACCTGTACTCCGGCCTCGCGAGCCGTTAGGTCAACCAGGTTGTAGACGAAAGAATCGCGGTTATCTAAGAAAATGACGCGCACTTTAGAACTCACCTTCCTCTGCGCTCGCGGCAATCACCAGCGGACGGCGTGCCGAGGCAGCTAGGGCGCGCAAAACTGCGCTTGCCTTGTGGACGGTTTCTTCGGCCTCGCGAGCCGGGACGGAATCTGCAACGACCCCGGCGCCCGCCTGAACGATCGCACGTCCGTCTTTGACGAAAGCTGAACGGATGACGATACAGGTATCGAGTTCGCCATCGCCGCGAAGATACCGACTGCACCGCCGTAAGAGCCTCGCCTCAGTCCCTCGTAGGTGCGAATAAGCTCAGCAGCGCGAAGTTTGGGGGCGCCGGTTAGCGTTCCCATGGTCATGGACGCACGGAAAGCATCCAGGGGATGAAGATCCTCGGCCAAGGTGCCGCTCACTTCGGAAACTAAATGCATGACGCGCGAGTAACGATCCACGCGCAGTAGCTGCTCGACTCTACGGGTCCCGCGCTTGGAAACTCGGGCAACGTCATTTCGTGCAAGATCGACCAACATGACGTGCTCTGCGACTTCTTTTGCGTCCGAACGAAGCTCAAGCTCCAGTCGGATATCGAGTTCGTGATCGATGCTGCCATCGGGAGCAAAACCACGAGGACGCGTGCCTGCGATTGGACGAATCGCGACGGTGTGGGTCTTTGCCGAATGCAGGAGCGAGGACTCGGGGGAAGCTCCGAAAAGTTCGAAGTTTTCAGTCCCGATGTAGAACATGTAGGGACTGGGGTTCTCATCGCGCAAGAAACGGTAGCTGGTCAGCGCGTCGGCGCATTCAGCGATGAAACCGCGTGAGGGAACAACTTGGTAGATATCGCCTGCAGCAATGTGCTCTTGCATAACGGTGACGAGCTCGGCGAAATCGCTATCGGAGATAGTCGGGCGGGCAATGAGTGGCTCTGCACCTTCTTCCCCGATTTCCGAGGCCGTGGATTCCGGAGCGCTTTCGGGTGCGGCATCGATCGCCTCGGCAAGCGCGTTCATGCGCTGCTCAAGGGAAAGGAGATCGAGAGAAGCGCCAACTAACTGAGCGCTTTGAGAGGGGTGATCAACCACCAAAATGATGCGTGCCAGGTAAAAGAGATAGTCAGGGCAGGAATTGAAACCGTGAGCGACCTCGGGCAAGGACTCGTATGTTGCCAGGTAATCAAAGGCGACAGCCCCGGCGACCAAAGGAAGGTGCGGATGATCGATGGGGGTATCGGTCAAGATACGCAAGGGTTCCATCGTTGCGCGCTGCTTGAGGCGGGTTTCCTCGTCGGCCTCGTCTTCGCGAAGAGAAGGCAAGTTAAACAAGGCTTCGGTCTCGGTGCGCTCGAGAAGTGCCTGGGGGAGAGCCTCGCATACCCTCTCGATTGCAGCGGGGCCGTCGATGGGGTGCGTCGAGGTCAGGCGGACCTGATCGCCGTCGCATTGGATAGATGCGCTGGCTTCAAGTAGAGCAATGGTTGTCAAGTGTTGCTTGGAGGCGATGTCTGCACTGTCGAGTAAGACAACGTTTGTTGGGTGCCCCGAGGTCGCGCGAGGAAGTAAGCCCTGGTTGCATAGATCAGCAAGAAGCTTGCCGCCGTCGCTGTGATAGCGCACCTCACGTGTGATCACGTGTGGCGTGTCCGCGTGTGTCATTTCCGTCCTATCTATTGCCCTCGGTGGGCCCACAAGACAAAGAAAAAGGCCCGCCGCATGGGCGAGCCTGATGAGTTTTGAGGTACATCAACGGAGGCCCACCCTTAGGAGAGCCACCACCACATCTGGTTTGCTGAAGTACCGAACATGTTTTTCATACTAGCGTGACAACCCGCATCTGCGCGAAAGATGTCACCCAATGAGACTTAACGAGTAAGACTCAGATGCGCTTAACTGCTGCGAGCAGTCCATCGCCGACAGGAAGCATTGCTGGAACAAACTGTTCTGAAGAAGCAAGAACTTTAGCGAGTTCTCGCATCATGACCGTCTGTTCATCGCGCTGGGCAGGATCCGCAACTTGGTCGTGCCACAGAGCGTGAACGATCACGATGAGGCCGCCGGGGCGTAGGACCCGAAGTGCATGATCGAGGTAGTCCGGAATTTCGTCTGCGGGCGCATCGATCACCATCATGTCGTATCCGCGTGCGGCCATGCGGGGAAGAACGTCCAAAGCCCGTCCCGCAATGAGGCGGGTGCGCTGGGAGGGAATGCCCGCTGCTGTGAATGCGCGACGAGCGTACTTGTGGAACTCGACCTCGTGATCGATCGTGGTCAAGACGCCGTCGGCCGACATTCCCTGGAGGAGCCACAGGCCAGATACTCCCGCTCCGGTTCCGATTTCGAGGACGGCTTTTGCTCCGCAGGTTGCTGCAAGGAGACGGAGGGTAGCGCCGACCCCGGTTGAAACGGGCTCAGCACCTAAATCGGTGGCAGTCTCGCGAGCTTGGGCAAGGATGTCGTTTTCCTCGACAAACTCTTCTGCAAATACCCAGCTCAGAGCCTTATCTGATGCCATTATGTCCTCCGCGGTAGTAAGCCTTTGCTTCAAGGTTACGCAAAAACCCCGTCACTGGGGCGACTACGCGCCCAATGACGGGGTTTTATTCGTTGAATTAGATGGTCTTATTCAGGGGAGCAACACCGAGGGGACGCCCTGCGAGGCCTCGCGAGGCGTGAGAGAGCGTGTGGGCAAGTTCCTGGAGGACTTGAGCGGCTTCTCCTTCGTGCACGGAAACGGGATCTCCCGCATCTCCGCCCTCACGCAGGGCAATATCCAAAGGAACTTGGGCAAGGAGCGGAACATCGTAGCCAAGCTGAGCGCTCAGTCGATCCGAGACAGACTGTCCGCCGCCGCTGCCGAAAATCTCAAGCTTCGAGCCATCCTCCTGAGGCAGGTAGGACATGTTCTCGATGACGCCGATAACCTTCTGGTTCGTCTGCGACGCGATCGAACCCGCACGCTCAGCGACTTCGGCTGCAGCAACCTGCGGGGTTGTGACGACAAGGATCTCAGCATTGGGGAGGAGCTGAGAAATCGAGATTGCGACGTCGCCGGTTCCGGGAGGCATATCGATGAGGAGAACGTCCAGATCTCCCCAGAAAACATCTGCCAAGAACTGCTGAAGTGCACGGTGAAGCATTGGGCCACGCCAAATCACAGGCTGACCGTCGGGAACGAACATACCGATGGAGACGACCTTCACGCCTTGGGCACCAAGCGGGGGAATGATCATTCCGTCGATTACCTGGGGATCGTGGGTAACACCCAGCATGCGAGGAATCGAGAAGCCGTAAATATCTGCGTCCATGACGCCGACCTTGAGGCCCGAACGAGCCAGTGCGGCTGCAAGATTCGCCGTCATTGAAGATTTGCCGACACCGCCCTTACCGGAGGTCACAGCAATGACGCGCGTCAGTGAGTCGGGGCGTGCGAAGAGAATTTCACGCTCGGGGCGTCCGCCGTTGAGCTTTTCGCGCAGAGCTTTCTTCTGCTCATCATTCATGACATCCATGGTCACTTTGACATCGGTGACGCCATCGAGGGCACCAAGCACCTTGTGGACGTCTTCGGAAATTGTGTTTCGCAGCGGACACCCTGCAGTCGTGAGGAGGATTGTCACCGAGACGGTGGAGCCATCGATCACGACCTCATCAACCATATTGAGATCGGTGATTGGGCGACGGATTTCCGGATCGATAACGGTCGACAGGGCATCAAGAACGTTCTGCGAAGTCAAAGTCATGGTGTTAATCCTATGACCCCAGCCGCTCTTGTGCGCAGCGGTTTAGCTCTCAGCGGTGCGAGGCGTTGAAAGATCAGCGGGATTATCGTTCTCGATCGGTTCTTCTTTTTCTTCGCGAGCATCGAGTTCTTCGCGAAGATCAGCCATCATGTCGCGAATCTCTGATCGCACGAAGTCGCGGGTCGCCACGTCCTGAAGAGCGATACGCAGCGCTGCAATTTCTCGGGTCAAATACTCGGTATCAGCGAGGTTGCGTTCAGCGCGTTGACGATCTTGTTCTGCTTGCACGCGGTCGCGGTCATCTTGACGATTCTGTGCAAGAAGAATAAGAGGAGCGGAGTAGGACGCCTGCGTGGAGAAAGCCAGGTTCAGCAAGATGAATGGGTAGGGATCCCAGGCGTACTTCTCTGAAACCTTGTAGAGCACAACGTTTGCGGCGATCCACGTCACGACGAAGATCGTCATGTACAAGATGAACTTCGGCGAACCCATAAAACGGGCCGTGGCCTCGGCGAACTGACCGAAACCATCACCGGAGGAACGGCGACGAAAAAGTTTAAACTTCCGCTCGCTTGGGGTATCAAGACGATCAGCCATCAATACTCCTTGCCATTACTCGGTCAGTGACATCGTCATCCCAGTCGCGCCAGTCGCGGGGAAGAAGCTCATCCAAGACATCGTCAACGGACACGGCGCCCAAGAGGTGACCATCTTCATCAACAACGGGAAGAACGGTGAGATTGTACGTTGCGAGCAGACGTGTCACGGTCGCAACGTGCGCGTTCGGAGAGAGCTTATCCAAATCCGTGTCCATGATCGTTCCCAAGAGAGTGTTGGGAGGTTCGCGAAGAGCACGCTGGAAATGGACCGCACCAAGATATTGCCCGGTTGGGGTCTCTAAGGGAGGCCGTGCGATGAAGGTTGCTGCAGCCAAAGAAACAGGGAGGTCAGATCGTCGAATCGAGGCCAGCATCTGCGCCACGGTCGCGTCGGGTCCGAGAATCACCGGTTCGGTTGTCATCAGCGAACCCGCCGTTGATTCCTTGTACGCCATCAATCGGCGCACGTCCGCGGCCTCATCCGGTTCCATCAAGGACAGAAGGGATTGAGCTGTTTCAACTGGGGAGTTCGGCGACAAGGTCGGCGGCATCATCGGGCTGCATGACGTCCAAAACATCGGCGGCTCGGCCTGCTTCCAACTGGGAGAGGATCGACACGCGGTCATCGTCGCCGAGTTCCTCAAGGACGTCGGCCAGACGCGAGTCGGGGAGTTCGGCGGCGACTGCAAGCTGGCGATCGGCGGGAAGATCATGGATGAAGTCCGCAAGGTCCGCGGGCTTCATGTCTTCGGTCTGTTGAATAAGCGCTGTTGCGGCCTGGTTTGAGTCAGTCTTGAGGAGCGAAGAAACTTCGTCCACGCCGACCGTCATGGTGGTTCCGCCGCGCTTGAATCCCAAGGTGGTCGTGCGGATACGTTGGACGTGGAGGGTCGAGATAATCCAGTCACGAGGCCGGCGCTGCTGCATTGCGACATCAAGGATCTTGACTGTGCCGCTTCCGTCATTCATGGTCACTTCGCGGTCGAAGAGCTCGGTGATGACCAGGGTTTCAACGGGGCGCTGGGTGAAGGAACGAATATTGAGCAAGCCGGTGGTGATCACTGAGCCTGCTTCGATCGCAGTAACTCGCGTAAAGGGGAGGAATACGCGCTTTCGAGGGCCGACCTCGACAACGAAGCCAATAACATTCGCGGTTGAGTTCAATCGGAAAGTCACCACGACGTCATGAATGACTCCCACTTTTTCGCCTAGTGGGTCAAAGACGCTCGTTCCGGCAAGTTTGCCGATAAAGACACGACGTCCTGTTGTTCCGACGTTTAAAGGTGCACTGCTCACTTGGTCAGTTTATCCCCACAGCGAACTTCTTACCCGCCCATCCATCTTGAGTTCTCGCTACGATGGCAGAACAAGGAAAGGGAAAACATGAGTGTACCTGTCAATGGAGTTGTGCGGAGAAACGGTGGCGGACGGCTGCCCGATGGCACGGAAGTTGCCTCCTACGGCTCCTATGAAGAGGCCCTTGCTGCGCTTGAGGTTCTGGCCAGCAATGATTTCGAAGTCGAACAGGTCAGCGTCGTTGGAACCGACTTATATTCGGTAGAACGAATCATGGGACGCGTCACCTGGGCGCGTGCAGTCTCCTCTGCAGTGATGAATGGTGCGCTCTGGGGCGCAATGATCGGTATTGTGCTTTCAATCAACCAGGGAAACACCATGGTGTGGGTGGGGGCGTGCATGCTTGCCGGTGCCTTCATGACCGCGTGCCTGAGCACGTCCCTTTTCTTCATGCGCAGGCGCCGACGCGATTTTTACTCTCAATCCCAAGTGGTTGCTGGGCGCTACGCAGTCATCATTGCGAAAGCTGCGGGTTCGGATCGCATTCGTGAGGCATTCGAGCTATTGCAAAAGACCCAGGGCAATCAGATGCGTCCGCGTCGGGTGCGCACGGCCCGCGAGACTAGTGGCCCCACGGAGTACGGATCGCGCCCGGATGAACAGCCGCGTTTTGGAGTGCGTCTTTCTCAAGCAGCGGATGTACCGCAGGAACAGGCACAGCCCACGGCCTCGTCAGACCAAGGCAAAGCAGAGGGTGCTCCCTCAGATTCCTCTGAAGAAGCACCCCGGCCGGATTCTCAGGATTGAAAGCTAGGCGCGCTGCTGCGCCTGTCGGATCCATTCCTCAACATCGGCAATCTTTCGAGGAATATCCTCTGACATTCGGGTGACGCTTCCATCGGCGTTGACCAGAACATCGTCCTCAATGCGCACGCCGATTCCGCGGAATTCTTCCGGGATGGCCATGTCGTCGGCGCGGAAGTACAGGCCGGGCTCAATCGTGAAGCACATTCCGGGCTGCAAGAACGCATCCTGGTACATTTCGCGGCGCGCCTGAGCGCAGTCGTGGACGTCCAATCCCAGGTGGTGGCTGGTGCCGTGGGGCATCCAGCGACGATGCTGCTGACCTTCGGGGGGAGAGTGATTCTTCGGCGCTCACAGGCAGAAGTCCCCACTCCTCAAGGCGAGCGGCGATAACCTTCATTGCAGCATCGTGAACATCGCGGAAGCGTGTTCCCGGTTGGTTCGCGCGCTCGAGTGCGGCCTCGCAGGCATCTAAAACCGCCTGATAGACCTTCGCCTGAGTGGGGGAGAAGGTTCCATTGACGGGGAGCGTGCGGGTGATATCCGCGGTGTAAAGAGAATCGACCTCGACGCCAGCATCGACCAGAACCAGGTCGCCTTCGTTCACGGGACCGTCGTTATCGATCCAGTGGAGAGTATTCGCGTGGTTTCCCGAGGCCGCGATAGTGTCGTAGCCCAGACCGTTGCCTTCTTCGCGTGCGACCGCTCCGAAAGCGCCTTCGATCACGCGCTCGCCACGATGGTGTCCCACCGCTCGGGGGAGTGCGCGCAAGATGTCCTCAAAACCAGCCTTCGTAATCTCGATTGCACGACGAAGCTCAGAGATTTCAAACTCGTCCTTGCATAGGCGAATCTCGGAAAGGTGTTCTTCAAGCGCATCATCGCTTTCAGCTGCATCTCCGCCGAAGGGGAGGCCTGCCTGGAGGCGCACTTCGTTGACCATCGCCTCGACGGCCTCGTCAACGTTACGGACCACGCGAAGACGAACGCTTCCCGCGTCCTTAGCCAGCGCATCACGCAGAGTATCGATGTGCTCGCAGCGCAGCCCGGTTTCTGTTGCGACTTCCTCAAGCGAGGGGCGTGCGCCCACCCAGAACTCGCCATAGCGCGAATCAGAGTAGAACTCCTGCGAGGAACGCGAGGTGCGGGGCTTGAAGAAAAGCACGGCCTCGTGGCCACCGGAGGGGGAGAGGCTCCAAAACGATCACGGAATCGGGTTCGCGTTCTTGGCCCAGACCCGACAGGTGCGCGAAAGCAGAGTACGCGCGGAAACGGTAGGTGCAGTCGTTCGAGCGGACCTTGTAGGTGCCCGCAGGGATGACGAGGCGTTCGCCGGGGAAAGGCTCGCCCGCTGCTACGGCGCGCGCGGGAAGATAATCGGCGACGGGTGCTCGCGTGATCCCTGCGTCGGGACGGGGACCCCAGTTTGAGCCCATGAACTCGCGGAAAGCATCCGATGACGGGCGGCGCGAACGGTTGTTCACGCGCTCGGCCAAGGTGTCGGCCGATTCTTGGTTAGAAGTGGTATCACTCGTATTCATGGTGCCATGGTCTCACTTTCACAGCGGGGCATGCTAGGGGGACCGTATCCTAAAAGCATGAGCAGGATCGATCTTCACACGCATAGTGCGTATTCGGATGGAACCGATACCCCGGAAGAACTGATGCACAAGGCCCGTGAGGCGGGTTTGGACGTTGTCGGTCTGACCGACCACGATACCTACGCGGGGTGGGACGAGGCTGCCGCTTGCGTTGAGTCCACCGGGGTTGCGTTGGTTCGCGGTGTCGAATTGTCGTGCGCGCGAGGGAATCACCGTGCACCTCTTGGGTTACCTTCCCTGATCCGACGAACGAGGCCTTGCTTTCCGTCCAGCGCCGCGCTACCGAGTCGCGCCTGACGCGCGCGCAAAGAATGGTCGAGAGAATTTCGAAAGACTACCCAATTACCTGGGAGCAGGTTCAGGCTTTGGCACCCGATGGGGGACCGGTTGGGCGTCCGCACATTGCTGATGCCCTTGTTGCGATCGGTGCTTTCCCCGATCGCAGTGCGGTTTTTGTTAAGGCTTTGCATCCTTCAAGCCCCTTATTTTGTTATGCATTGGGCGCCCGATCCGGTTGACGCGGTTGAATTGGTGCGTGCTGCTGGAGGAGTACCGGTTTTGGCTCATCCTCGAGCCCGGGCACGCCAGCGACTCTTGCCCGAAGAAGTCATTGACATGATGAAAGAAGCGGGTCTGTTCGGTATTGAACGTGATCACCGAGATCACGGGGATGAGGACCGTGCGGATGTCGATAGAATTGCCCGTCGTTTGAAGCTGGAAGTCTTTCGGCTCATCTGACTACCATGGGCGAGGCAAACCGAATCGGCTTGGAGAAAACCTTACGGATCAGTCGGTTCTGAACAAACTCGAAGAGGAAGCGTTTTTAGAGGTCTTGCGCCCATGAATATTGGCTCTGTTGTGGACGTTACGGTACTGCTGACGACTTTTGCGACCCTGATTGTCATTTTGGACCCGATGGGCTTGATGCCCGTGTTCTTGGCATTGACGTCAAAGTTCTCCCCTAAAGCGCAGCGTAAGGCAGCTATCCAGGCATCCCTGGTGTCTTTCGGCGTGATTTTGGCTTTTGCTTTCTTGGGGCAGCAGATTCTTCGAGCCCTGCAGATCTCGATGGAGTCCTTAAAGCTCTCCGGAGGTGTGCTCCTCTTCTTGGTCGCAATGGAACTGTTGACCTCGAGCGATATGGACCAACCGGACACTGGGCGATGACGCTGTGAACGTGGCGCTCGTTCCCCTGGGTATTCCCTCTGCTTGCCGGTCCCCGGCGCGATCGTCGCCGTCATGGTGTCCATGGCTCAGGCGCATACGACGGGATCCATTGTTGCTGTGGTTTTGGCAGTGGTTGCGACCCACGTCGTCATCTGGGCATCGATGCGTTTCTCGCTTGAGCTTTCTCGTCTTCTGAGAACAGGCGGAATCCTCTTGCTCACTAAGATCTCTGGTGTGCTTCTTGCCGCAATTGCAACCGAACTGGTCATGGGTGGAGTTTTTGACTTCATCAAGAATGCTGGGATTGTCAAGTAGGGTCGGTTGACAAACAGCAGAGGACTTTAATCTCGCTACCACGCGAAAGCCTGCAGTAGGCTTGTCCCAGTGCTACCGGTAGTACTGAGTCAATCGCAAGGAGAGATTTTATGAGCCGGTCCCTTGAGGAACAGCTAAAGTCGCAGGTTCGAGCGGTCTCTGGACGCCCTGAACGCGTCTCAACCGAGATGGAAGCATGGCAGGGACTATCTGCAGCGATCATCGATCGCATCGCTGATCGCTGGCATGCAACAGAGCGCACCTACGCAGTGGGGCGCATGGAACACTACTTTTCAGCAGAATTCCTGATGGGCCGAGCGCTCCTAAACAATCTTTCCAACCTTGGAATGGTTGACGAGGCCCGCGAGGCCTTGGCGGCACTGGGCAAGGACCTGTCCGTGGTCTTGGAAGAAGAGCCCGATGCAGCACTGGGTAACGGTGGCCTTGGCCGACTGGCTGCGTGCTTCCTGGATTCGTGCGCAACCTTGGATCTGCCGGTTGCTGGCTACGGTATTTTGTACCGCTACGGTCTGTTCAAGCAGCTTTTTGATAATGGCTTCCAGACTGAGCATCCCGACCCCTGGATGGAAGAGGGCTACCCCTTCGTCATTCGCCGCGAGGAAGAACAGCGCATTGTTCGCTACGCGGATCTGACTGTCCGCGCCATTCCTTATGACATGCCGATTACCGGCTATGGTACGAAGAACGTCAATACGCTGCGCCTGTGGAAGGCTGAGCCCATGGAGGACTTCGACTACGATGCCTTCAATTCTCAGCGTTTCACCGATGCAATCGTTGATCGTGAACGCACCATGGATATTTCCCGTGTGCTGTACCCCAACGATACGACCTTCGAAGGTAAGGTCCTGCGCGTGCGCCAGCAGTACTTCTTCTGCTCGGCCTCTCTGCAGGCAATCGTTGATAACTACGTTGCTGAACATGGCGATGACCTGCGCGGCTTTGCACAGTTCAATGCTGTTCAGCTCAATGACACGCACCCGGTTCTGGCCATCCCCGAGCTCATGCGCATCCTGATGGATGAGCACGGCCTCGGATGGGAAGAAGCATGGGAAGTTGTCTCCCATACTTTCGCGTACACGAACCACACGGTCTTGGCTGAGGCTCTGGAGACCTGGGACATCCACATCTTTGATCGTCTCTTCCCCCGTATTTCTGAAATCGTTCGCGAGATCGATCGTCGTTTCCGTCTGGACATGTCCGAGCGTGGCGTTGATGGCGCAACCATCGACTACATGGCTCCCGTCTCAGGGCAACACTGTCCGCATGGCGTGGATCGCCTGCTACGCCTCGTACTCAATCAACGGCGTGGCCGCGCTGCACACTGAAATCATCAAGCGCGAGACGCTCAAAGAGTGGTACGCGATTTGGCCCGAGCGCTTTAATAACAAGACCAATGGCGTGACTCCGCGTCGTTGGCTCAAGCAGTGCAACCCGCGCCTGGCGGCCCTCCTTGACGAGGTGACCGGATCGGATCGCTGGGTGACCGATCTTGATGAGCTTGCGAAGTTTACTGATGCTGGAAACGCTGATCTGTACGCGCGTTTGTCTGAGATCAAGCACGCGAACAAGGTTGATTTTGCCGCGTGGGTGAAGGCTCGCGAGGGTGTCGAGATTGATCCCGATGCAATCTTTCGATGTTCAGATCAAGCGTCTGCACGAGTACAAGCGTCAGCTGCTCAACGCCTTCTACGTGCTGGATTTGTACTTCCGCATCAAGGACAATCCTGCTCTGGATGTTCCTAAGCGCGTGTTCGTTTTCGGTGCGAAGGCTGCCCCCGGCTACATTCGCGCGAAGGCGATTATCAAGCTGATTAACACCATTGCTGACCTGGTCAATAACGATCCGGACATCAATGGCCGCATCAAGGTCGTCTTCGTCCATAACTACAATGTCTCGCCCGGCCGAGCACATCATTCCTGCTGCAGATGTTTCTGAGCAGATCTCGATGGCCGGTAAGGAAGCCTCGGGCACGTCCAACATGAAGTTCATGATGAACGGCGCGCTGACCTTGGGAACCTTGGACGGTGCGAACGTTGAAATTCTCGAGGCCGTGGGAGAAGAGAACGCATACATTTTCGGTGCAACCGATGATGAGCTTCCCGAGCTTCGTCGCCACTACGATCCTCGCTGGCACTACGAGAACGTGCCTGGCTTGAAGCGCGTGATCGATGCTTTGACCGATGGAACCTTGAATGATTCCAACTCCGGTTGGTTCCATGATCTGCGTTGGTCGCTTCTGGAATCGGGATATGAGCCTGCTGACGTCTACTACGTCTTGGGCGACTTCGCTTCCTACCGTGAAACAAAGGACCGTATGGCACAGGATTACCGTGACCAAGAGGCTTGGGCACGCAAGGCTTGGGTCAATATCACGCGTTCCGGTCGTTTCTCCTCTGACCGCACGATCAGCGATTACGCTCGCGAGGTTTGGCACATCAGCGCCGAGCCGATTGCGTGAATGCGGCATAGGCGGCCTGTTAGAGGCTGAATGCGTGGCTTAATGCCGTAACGCCCCGTTGGGATTTTCCCAACGGGGCGTTTGCTGTCCTTCGTTTCCGATCAAACTGTATTACTGTGTTGACACAGTTTCGATAACGTGGCACTGTATTAGTGTATTAATACAGATAGACAGGAGGGATACATCGATGCGCATCGATGACACCCGTCCAATCTGGATCCAATTAGCTGATTCGTTCCGCGGTCGTATTACCGACGGTACGTGGAAACCTGGCGAAAAGATCCCCTCCGTGCGTGATCTCGCGATCGAGGCAGGCACCAATCCCAATACCGTTCAGCGAGCCCTGAGTGCACTTGACGAAGAAGGGCTGACGGTCCCGAAGCGGACCGCAGGACGCTTCGTCGCAACTGATGAGCGTGCTCTGCATGCTCTGCGGAAGAACGACGCGCATCTTGCGGCAGACGCCTACATTCGCGCATGTCGTTCACTGGGAATCGATCTGGAAGGTGCCCGGGCTCTGATCGATCAACGTTGGGATGTCACGGAGAAGTAGCCAAGGAGGCATACTCATGACCACACAAACTGAGCGGTCAAGGTGTGCGGGGCAGGGCCTCGTCCACGTGGACCACCTCACGAAGCATTACCGGAAAACGCCGGCACTACGGGACTACTCGCTGTCACTGGATGCCGGGCACATCGTCGGTCTTATGGGTCCCAACGGATGTGGGAAGACGACGCTGCTGAAAATTCTTGCCGGAGTCCTCTCTGACTATGAGGGTACCGTGACGATCGGCGGGTGCACCCCCGGCGTCGCCACCAAGGAAATCGTCTCCTACCTGCCCGACGCCGACTTCCTGAACGGCGACTGGACTGCGGAGGAAGCGATCCGCATCTACTCCATGTTCTTCGCTGACTTCGACGCCGACAAGGCCGCCTCGATGGTGGACTTCTTTGGGCTGCCCAGCGACCGTCGCCTCGGCGAGATGAGCAAGGGAATGGGAGAGAAGCTCCAGATCAGCCTGATCATGTCCCGTCGCGCCCGCGTGTTCCTCCTCGATGAGCCCATCAGCGGTGTCGACCCTGCGACGCGCGACATCATCCTCGAAGGCATCCTGCGTGAGTTTAATCCCGAGTCGCTGCTCATCATGTCCACCCACCTCATCTCTGACATTGAGCACTTCGTCGACTACGCGCTCTTCATGAAGGAAGGGCAAGTCCTCCTGCAAGGCGACGCCGATGACCTGCGCGCTACGCACGGTGATTCGCTCGACGCTATCTTCCGGAAGGAGTACCGCTGATGTACGCCAAACTGCTTGCCTATGAAATCCGGTCGCGCTTCGTCACGGACGCTCGTTCCTTTGGGGCCTTCCTTGCTGTCATTGCAATCGCGTCGGGGATCGTCGCCGCGGGGTTGCCCGGCCTCAGTGGATCCACTGCTGTCCTCTCCTACGCCCTCTGTGCGCTCACGCCGGCCGCCTGCGCGATCGCAGCGATGGGCGACTACTGGAAGACTCTGTACGGGCAGCGCGGCTACTTCACGATGAGCCTGCCGATCTCTGGCACAGTCATCTTCTGGGCGAAGATCACCCGCATCATGATCGAGTGCCTCCTGGCCCTCGCCCTAGCCGTCGGCGGAATCATGGTTGTCGCTTCGGCAGCCGCGTGGAGCGACGGCATCAGCCTCGCCGAGTATACGGCCGGACCGCGTTCCCTCGTGGCAGGAGTACCAACCTCCACTGTGGTGCTCATGATCGCAGCGCAGGTCATCTTGTCGATGTCCTGGATCATTCAGGGATGCGCCGTCATGTCCATCGGTGCCCAGGGGAGCTTCAACCACCTCGGCTTTGGAGCCCCCATCATCGGTTTCGTCCTCGTGTACGTCCTCGACCAGATGCTATCCATGGTCTGCACGTTCTTCATCCCACTGTCCGTCACGACCCAGGGCCACTTCTCTACCGAGATCATGTGGACCTCGTACCGCGCGACGATGGGAACCGACGGTCAACCAAACGTTATTGGCATTGGCTCCTACATCATCGTGCCTCTCTTCGCGCTATTCCTAGCAGTGTGGGCCTCGCGCTCGATTGAAAGGCACACGTCTTTGCGGTGAACTGAGGGCGCGTCCAGCCTTCCTATGGGGTGTCACATCTGATTACTCGGAGCTGTATCCGCATCCAAACGGTACAGCGCTCGCGAAATGGGTGTGGCACCCCTTTGTGTATGAGGACGGCTAAGCGCGATGGGTGGCCTGTATCCTTGAAAGCAGACAGCGCGCAATTGTTGGAGGCTGCGATGATATTCACGACTGTTATCTCGTCTTTTGTTCAGCTCTCACTTGCACTTGTTATTCCGGTTGTATGGTGGGCTGTGACAACGCGCAGGCGTGTCGAGTTCGCAACGTGGATTGGCCTCGCCGTGCCGAGTGGAAAGCAGCCCGCCAGCGTCTTGTGCTTGCGCTCATGGTATGGGCCGCTGTCGCCGTGCTTTCAGTCGCGCTCCTCTCCTCGGCTGCTGGAGGGACAGCCTCCTCACGCTTCGCAGGTAGCGGGATCTATGGAGCGATAGCGGTTCTCTTCTACGCCTTCATTCAGACCGGCCTATCGGAAGAGATCCTCTTTCGAGGGTTCCTTGGAAAGAAGCTGAGCGAGAAGTTCGGATTCAGAGTTGGAAACACTGTGCAGGCCGTGGTCTTCGGTCTTGTACATGTGGTTCTGCTTTCCTCAGCGTTCACCCCGCTCCCACTTATTGGCGTGGGAGTGCTGACTGCGGTCAGTGGCTGGATTATGGGCTGGGTGAACGAAGAGGCGGCAGGTGGTTCCATTCTTCCGAGTTGGATGATGCATTCCCTTGCCAACCTCCTCGTTGGTTGGGGAGCGGTCTTCGGGTTTCTTGCCTAAGGGATAATTCTGTGGATACCGCTGCGCTTTTCCGCGGGCGACTGGGTACCGTTAAACCTAGATGACACTCCTTCTATCGCCGCGAGGTGCAGGCGAAAATAGCTAAGGAAAGCCGAATGATCGTTGACATGAGTACAGGCCAGCCGAACTTTTCGGCGACTCCTCAAAACCCTGATTTGCTCAGATGGGTTGGGATTCAAGTCGCAGTTGTCGTGCTTGCCTGGCTCATTGGCATGATTGTTCGCCGTTTCCTGGCCTCGATCCGATCGCTGAGGTTGCCGCGCGAGGAGAATCTGATACGCGCGAATTCAAGTCCAGCGCGCGCTGGAATATGCGTACCCAGCAACGGGATGATGCGATGGAGACCGTCATTGCCAAGACTGTCGCCGCCTTCATGAATTCCGGCGGAGGAACGCTCCTTATCGGTGTTGATGATGACGGTAAGCTCATCGGTTTAGGCCCGGACTATGCGACATTGAAGAGTCCTGACGCTGATCGTTTTGAACTGTGGATTCGTGACCTGTGGGGGCAACGCCTCGGAACTAACGCGGCTGCGCTGCCAAGCATCGACTTCGCTCCGGCCACGGATCCCCAAGAGGGCTACGAGGCTCAGGAAGTCTGCCGCGTGACCGTTCCTCCCAGCCCGAGGCCGGTGTACCTCCTCGGCCCGAAGGGGAAGGGTGCGCCGGAGCTGTGGGTTCGCGTGGGTAACTCAACGCGGCGCCTCGAGGTTTCCGACGCGGTTGAGTACATTACCCACCGTTGGCCTTCCAGCGTGCGCACGACCTTGTGGGGGCGTATTCGCATGTTCTTCTTCACTAGGGGAGGGCGTCGTGAGCGTCCCGCCGCTCTTCCGCGTTTTGTCCAGCGTGTGTTGACGGATTCGGAGGAGTAAGACTCCTCGAAGGGCAGCTTTAATAAAAACGTATAGACTATGTTTTATTAGAAGCTGTTGCTCAGGCGTTAATGACACCGCCGAGGCCCGACGAAAGGGAACTCATGATCGAACCCAACTCTGACCTGCCCGAATTCGAACTCCGCGATGTTTCCGCCGAAAAGGCGCAGGAGCCTGCTCAGTCCGGTGGATGCGGTTGCGGTTGTAACCACGAGGCTGAGCTGCCGCGCTTGGATGCACGTCCCTTCCCGCCTCGCTTGCGTCACCCCGCAATCCTGGGTGCCGTTTCCTCTCTGAATGTTGGCGAGGCGATGGAACTGGTCGCGCCTCACGTGCCAACGCCCCTGCTCAACCAGATCGACATGATGCTGGAAGGCGAGTTTGCCTACGAGCTGGTCGCCGTCAGCGATGAAGGCGCGATCGTTAAAATCTCCCGCGTTGGCTGAGCAGAATATATAAACTACTCGCCCCGATGGCGCGCGTAGGTTCAAGACCGCGGGATCACGCAGAGAGGTGTCGGGGGAGAGGGTACCTTCAAGACGCTATTCTTGAAGAATAACGTTCACTTGGAGGTCGGAATGCGCAAAACTCTCCCCAACGACATCAAAGAAATCCTCGCAAGCGGGGACGTCGAGGCCGTGGCTGAGGCAGTGAAAAACTGCGAGATTGGCGCATACCTGCGGAGCGAATATGGAAAGCCCAAACTCTTGCACCTCCTCTGCTCGCAAGAGATCGTCGAGTTCTTGGTCGCTCGAGGCGAGGACATCAACTGTCGCAATGAACGCGGACAAACCCCCATTCACTGCCGCGTCAAGCAACGTCGACCCGATCTGATCCCCGGTCTCATTGCCCTTGGCGGCGATATCAATGCCCGAGATAACACGGACCAAACTCCGTTGTTCGGCGCTGTCGAACGCCTGGACGCGCCCGAGGTGGAACAGATGATCCAATGGGGCGCTGACCCTACTCTTGATGCGCATTCAAAAATCTATGGGGACTACACGCTGACGAAGTACGCGCTCAGTTGGTACAACTTGTTTGATTCCCCCAGAATCTTGCGTGTTTTCAAGGTTCTACGTGCTCATGGCGCACACCCAAGCGGCGAGGAATACAAAGCTCTTCAAGCCATGGATAAAGATCGCTGCTCGATCATCGCCCACAACCCTGAAGATGCCAGCAACCCCCGCTTCCTCGAAGCCGCGGAAGCCCTGCGACAGCTGTGCGAAATGTTCGGCGTCGCTCAGCAAGTTGCGCGTCCCGCCCCAAGCGTTGGAGAAAAGCTCGAGCTCGATCCTTCAAAGAGCTGGAAGAAACTTTCCAGCGAACTCTGGGACTTGCTCGTTCCACTTGATAATCAGGCCGAGACACTCCAAGGTGAAGCCATCAGGATCACGGGTAAGGTCGCCTACGAGGTCTACGACAACGGCGGCATTAACTGGGAACCGACTTTTAACGCGCTCCTCAAGCAATTCCTCGAGATCATTTCCTCTCAGGTCCCCCTCAGCGCAGACGAGCTTGCGCGCGCCAAGAAAGCAGTGGGGAGATCTTCGCGGTGGAAAATCAACCGAGGCCAGCGATGTCCTGAGGGAAGCCGCTGTTCACTGGGTGCTTGCCAATCCTGTCTTACGCGAAAACACCCTGCCTTTCCTCGGCCGGTAAACGCGCGCCTTACTCCTCGCTGCCCTTACGACGGCGCACCCGCTTACGCGGTGCAGGCGAGTGCTCACCGCGACCACGGCCCTTCGTACCGCGGTCGGAGCGCCCCTGCTTTCCAGGATTCATCGTCTGATCGCCATCCTTACGGCCGCGGCGCCTACTTCGGCTACCCTCGCCAGAGCGGGAGGACGTGCGAGCACCTGAGCGGCCTCGGCCTCGTCCACGGCGGGAAGGAGCGCCCAAATCCTCAAGCTTTTCGGCGCCAAGTCCCTCGCGCGTACGCTTCGCACGAGGCAGACGCCCGGTAACGTCCTCGGGAATATCCAAGTCCGTGTACAGGTGCGGCGAGGTGTGGTAGGTCTCCAGAGGTTCGGGAACTCCCAAGCCCAGCGCCTTCGAAATCAATGACCAGCGCGGGACATCGTCCCAATCCACGAAGGTTACGGCTGTGCCAGAATTCCCCGCGCGACCGGTGCGACCAATGCGGTGGATGTAGACCTTCTCGTCCTCGGGGCACTGGTAGTTGATGACGTGGGTGACATCGTCAACGTCGATGCCACGCGCGGCAACATCGGTTGCAACCAAAACATCGACCTTGCCATTACGGAAAGCACGCAGAGCCTGCTCACGCGCGCCTGGCCCAAGTCGCCGTGGAGGGCCGCAACGGCAAAACCGCGCTCGCTGAGCTCGTCGGCAACGCGCGCGGCCGCACGCTTAGTACGACAGAAAATCACAGCGCGACCGCGGCCTCGTGCCTGCAAGATACGAGCAACAATCTCGGTCTTGTTCATGGCGTGAGCGCGATAGATGACCTGCTGGACCGTGTTGACGGTCTGTCCCTGATCGTCAGGATCTTGCGCGCGGATGTGGGTCGGCTGGGTCATGAACTTGCGAGCCAGCGTGATCACCGGACCGGGCATGGTTGCCGAGAAAAGCATCATGTGACGGTCCGCGGGAATACGCGAAAGCAAGGTTTCCACGTCCGGGAGGAAGCCCAAATCAAGCATCTCGTCGGCCTCGTCAAGGACAACGTTTTCCACGCCGTTCAGGTGCAGCACGCCTTGACGGAGTAAATCGATCAAACGCCCGGGGGTGCCGACGACAATATCGGCACCTCGCTTGAGTGCGTCAATCTGGGGCTCAAATGCGACGCCGCCGTAGATGTCAACGATGCGCGTCGACAGGTGCGAGGCTGCCGCTCGGAGATCTTCGGCCACCTGCTTGGTGAGCTCGCGGGTCGGCAAAATGATGAGTGCCTGCGGCATATTTGGGTTGAGAAGGTCCTCGTAGCCCTCTTCATCCGGGGCGATGACGTCTTCCAAGACGGGGATGCCAAATCCCAGAGTCTTACCGGTACCGGTCTTGGCCTGACCGATGATGTCGTGGCGATCCAGTGCGACGGGAAGGGTCAGGGCCTGGATGGGGAAGGGGTGGGTGATGCCGCGTTCTTCAAGCGCATCAACAATGGGGTCACTGACCCCGAAATCAGCGAAAGACTTCGCTTCGAAAGTTTCATTTCCCGAGTTCGTAATATCGGGGGTGGTCTCTTCTTCAGTGGAAGGGGCAGCAATCGCGCCAAGACGAACAACGCCGGCGGAGTACTCAGAAGGTGAAGTCACAATCAACCTGTCCTGGGGGGAAAACCCCGTTGAGAATTGCAGCCGATCGCGGTCTTCTTGTGGGCACTTGCCCGGGAAACTTTTCTCGCGTGCGATCGGTCAGCACTGTCTTTTTCATTGTACGAGGTTGACAAGGTTTGTCCGAAGAGGAACCCGTCACGTTTGTGTGATGTAGTGTTATGCCATGGAACGCACCTATGAACCTGTGGCGGACAGCGACGCGGAAGTCGTCGGTCTGATCGCGTATTCGATTTTGGCTGCAATGACTCGCCTGGCAAAGGATAGTGACCAGGCTCCGACCTTCGAAGCGAAGGTTGAGCATGCGCGCATGGCGACGCGTGTTTTCGAGACTTTTACTCAGGTTGAGACGTGGTGTACTCACCGTGGAATGGATTTGTCTACGTATGCGCGAGCCTACGACGGACTCTATGACGACCTCGATGCCCGCACGCGCCCGAAGACATGGCATGAGCGCTCCATTAAAACCTATGTGACCTTGGGTGTCCTTGGCGGTTTCCTGCGCGAGATCGCTTCGCGAAAGAATCTTTTCCCCGGAGCGAATTGGGATCTTGAACAGGGGGAGTGGGTGCGCGAGAACCTTGCCCCCATTTTCGAGGCCGACGAGCAGCTTGCGGCGAGGCTGTCCTTGTGGGCACGCCGAGTTGCCGGAGAAGTCTTGGGTTTGGTGCGTTCGACGATGTTTATGCACCCGGATCTATCGCTCTCGCCCGAAGACGCAGACGCCATTGCTGAGGTGCTCAGTAGTGAACATGCTGAGCGAATGAAGGAAATCCACCTGCGCGGCTAGGGCAACAGGTGAACTTGTGAATGATCCGCGCTGTGCGCGCGGCTTCTCAGTGGATGGCGAAGCCGACGCGGTGGCTTTGTTGCGCCGTGACGCGCACGAAGGAAATCGCCTGCGCGGGGATGAGCGTCTTCTCTCCCTTAGTATCGGTGAGAAGCAGCGGCGTTTGAGCGCGGAGGGCTTCACTTACTTGAGCGAAGAGCTCGTCTTCACTGAGGTTTACCTCCAGGTCGAGCTCGCGCGGGCTTGCCTTGATACCGATCGTAATGTTCACTGCGACTCCCAGATGTCATGGATCGAATGGTCTTCTGTGTCCTCATAGTACGTGCAGGTCGGGGAGTGGGCCTGCTATTTCTGCAAGAGCGTAATTGTGGGGTCGGTCGAAGCGTTGTCGCGCTTTAGTGTCTAAGTGGTTAGTATGTGGGGTTGTGTTGAAAATAGTGCGAGAAGCGGCAGCTATCGGGTTGTGTTGACGAGTTGTTTTGTGTTCTGGCGGTAAAGCTTAAAGTTGAATCTACTCGAAAGGTGAACGATGTCTTTTCCTCCTTATCCTCAGGAAATGCCCGTTGAGGGGGTTTATTCGACTGTCCCTCCTCAAGGACAATTTGGAGTAGCACCTGTAGTTAAACCCTTATCTCCCCTTGCTATCACCGCACTCGTGTTGGGAATTATTTCTCTTCTCCTGTTCTGGGTTCCGGCTCTTCATAATCTAATTCTTATTCTGGCCCTTATTGCTACAGTCGTGGCGATTTTCGCTGTCGTTCAGACACGCCCGGATACGACTCACCGTGGCTCCGGTATGGCGATCACCTCACTGGTGATTTCGACTCTCACTATTGTTGCTGTTTTGGGAGGCCAAGCTATGTATTCGAAGGTTAATGGTGAGGCATTCGGGGCAGCTTCTGTATCGCCTCAAGCTTCCAAAGGTGGTGCGACCTCGGATGTTGTTCAGCTGGAGAACGGTAAAGTCACGATTGAGGTGAAGAAGGTCGAGGAGTCGGTAGATGATCGGGAAGGTCAGCCAACGGTCGCTGTGACATTAAAGATCACAAATAATGACACAAGTAGTTTGAATCCTTTTGCATACTATGTTGAGGTATCCCAAAACAAGGCTGAGCTCGATAGTGCAATTTATTCCGATGATCTAATGCCTGAAGGATACGAGCCTTTCGCTGACTTGGAAGAGGTCCCAGCTGGTAAAAGCATGACCCTTGTGGAAGGGTATGTTCTTCGCGATGCAACCGCTCCAGTTACGCTGATGATTGACAGCACTATCTCTTCAACAAAGGCATTCAAAAAGGAATATTCACTTCAGTAAAGGGTAAGCCCTCACTTTGAGTATGACTGCCAGAATGTGCCCCCGAAGCTTCCGCGTCGGGGGTCTTCTGTGTCCTCATAGTACGTGTAGCCAGGGGAGCGGGCCTGCTATTTCTGCAAGAGCGTAATTGTGGGGGCAATTGCGCGTTGCCGCGGTTTACTGTCCAGGTGGTTGAATTGTGGTGTTTTGCTGGAAATCGTGTGAGAGACGGCTGTTATCAGGTCGCTTTGATGTGTTATCTTGTGTTTTGTCAGGAAAATTCAAAGCTGAATCTACTCGAAAGGTGAGCGATGTCGCTTCCTTCTTCTCCGCAGGAAATGCCCGTTGATGGGGCTTCTTCGACTGTTCCTTCTCAAGGGCAATTTGGAGCAGCTGCAGTTAAACCCTTGTCTGCCCTTGCAGTAACCGCGCTCGTGTTGGGAATCATTTCTCTCCTTCTGTCATGGGTTCCGATTCTGAACAATCTGATTTTCATTCTGGCTCTGATTGCTACCGTCGTGGCGATTGTCGCTGTCGTTCAGACGCGCCCAAATAAGGCTCACCGCGGCTCCGGTATGGCAATCACCTCACTGGTGATTTCGATTCTTGCCATCGTTGTTGTTTTTGGAAGTCAGGCAATGTATTCGAAGGCTATTGATGAGGCCTTTGGGGCAGCTTCTGTAACGCCTTCTGCTGGATCTTCCTCCTCGTCTTCGGAGGGCACTGCTCCTCAATCGCCTGAGGCTTCCAAAGCTGCGGCGGACTCGAATGCTGCTCAGCTGAAGAATGGCAAGGTCACGATCGAGGTGAAAAAGTCGAGAAGTCTGTCAATGACTACGAAGGGAAACCGACGGTTGCTGCGACCTTGGTGATCACGAACAACGACACAAGCAATTTGAATCCTTTTGAATACCGCGTCCAGGCGTTCCAAAACAAGGTCGAGCTCGATACTGCAATTTATTTCGATGCAAAGCCTGAAGGATACGAGCCTATGGATGCGCTCAAAGAACTCCAACCCGGCGGAAGTATGACCGTTGTCAGCGCTTTTGTTCTGAGCGATGAAACTGCTCCGGTTTCCCTGAAGATTGACAGCACTTTCGGCTCCAAGAAGGCATTCGAAAAGGAATACCCGCTTCAGTAAAAGGTGAAGCCCTCACCTTAAGAATGACTGCCAGAATGTGCCCCCGAAGCCTCCGCTTCGGGGGCACATTTTTCCCAATTTCGACGTGAAGCCAAAAGTTGGCTCCAAATGCACATGGCCTCTGTCAGAATCACTATATGGGTAACAAACAGGTACGGATAGAGATTGGCTCCGGATTTGCGGGCCTTCCTCACCTCGATGATCATCAGCGTGCACTCCTCCAACGCATGATGAGCTCTGACGCTGTACTTCGTGGTGCCCCCGGAAGCGGAAAGACCACACTCCTGCTCAGCGCAGTCGCAGAGCTCGTTCGACAGGGATGCAGCTTCCTTGTGCTCACTCCTGATCGTTCACGGGCCGACGCACTGATGCCGGCTGTCCAAAGTATGGCTCCCGATGCTGTTCGTCCTGTACGCACGCCCACAGCTTGGGCGTATTCCATCGTTTCTCAGTGGCGCAATACGCGCGACGAACCTCTGGGGGACGTCGAACTGCTCACCGGTGCAAGCATCGATCGTCTGATCGCGCAGCTTCTTGAGACAACGACCCTCAACTGGCCGGAAGATCTTTCGCAAACTATTCAAGCGCTGCCCGCTTTTAAGATGGAGCTGCGCTATCTCATTGATCTTGCTGCCGAGTCAGGGCTCGCCCCCGACCGCCTTGCAGAACTTGCAAACATCCATTCAATCCCGCAATGGGAGGCCGTCGCATTCCTCCTGCGCAAATGGCAAGAGATCCCCGAACTTGCAGTGGAATACCGCGGAACAATGCAAGCTCATGGCGCTGCCCTTGGTCGCAGTGCAGCGCGACTGCTTTCGCGCTGGGATCAAGACATTGAGACTTTGCGGCTCCGCAGCGATGCACCACTACCGCAGTGCATCCTCATTGATGATCTGCAGGATTGCACGCCTTCGCTTCTCCCACTACTTCAAAGCGCACGCCAAAACGGCACCCAGATCATTGCTTTTTCCAATCCGGACGTATCTGTGACCGCGTATAAGCGCGGTTACGCAAACCTCGACCTCGACCTCGCCAAAGTTCTCGGCGTCGACATTGATGATTGCGGCGGAAGCTATCATTCAACTCCGCAACTGCATGAACTGAATCTCCAGATCAGTTCGCATATCACCCAATCCGGTCGGGCCTCCCGGCGTTCCGCCCCATTCCTCGGAGGAACAACAGATACAGAAACCCCGGTACGAATCCACTCCTGTGCAAGCTCAGCACAGATGGGTGCGGCAATCGGCTACGCCTTGCGTTCGCACTATCTTCACGACGATATTCCCTGGTCCCGCCAACTTGTTCTTGTCCGCTCTCAGTCCCTCATTCAACAGGCCCGGAGGGCCCTCAAGCGGAGCTATATTCCCCTCGCCGGAGGACAACAAGCCTTCGACTTTGCCGCCAACTCAATGACATCGGCACTACTGACATCGCTGATTCCGCACAGTGACAGCGCAGCTCAGCTCATCGACCTGTGGCTTCGCTCCGACCTTATTTCAATCGATACGCTTCACGTCAGATCAGCAATTCAGAACTACGTGTGGGCACACAGCGAAACTGTCCGCGATGGAGCTCTCTCGCAGCATTTAACAACAGACATGCTTTCTCGGATCCTCGCGGATTCCGATTCTCTGCCACACCATGTCGAAACAGAACTACGCAAACTACTTACGGCCTCGACCCTGTGGAAAGAAAGCGCAGGACTGAGCGCAGAAGAAGGCCTATGGAAGGCCTGGGAGACGGCAGATGTCGCCCAAGCCTTGAGCGATCGAGCGCTCGCGCAAGACGCCGATTCCGACTACTACGATGACATCCTCGACGCGGTGATTGCACTTTTCCGTGTCGCAGACATCTGGCAGCAGCGCAATCCTCAAGGAAACGCTGCGGACTTCGCGGCCGAGCTGCTCCAATCGGACGTTCCCATCGACACAATCGCGCGAACTGCACTTCGCCGTGAAGGTGTTCACGTGCTGACCCCAGAACAAGCAATGGGGGAACACTGGGACACCGTTGCGATCTATGGACTCCAAGACGGCTCATGGCCGGATCTACGCCTCGGGCATCGCTTGCTGCGGGGTGACCTCCTCACGGACATTCTCCGCCTCGAGCCACAGGGGAGTGACTGCACCTCAAGCGAAACAACGCCTCTTCTTGACGATCCACGCATTCAACGTCGAGCCATTCTGGACAATGAACTGCGCCGCTTGCTTGCCGCAACATCAAGAGCAACGCGCTTCCTTCACATCGGCGTCGTCTCGAATGAGGACCAAGCTCCTTCACAGTTCGTCGAGCTCATCGCGAAGGCAAGTGGAATTGAGATCCCTGAAGAAGGATTTGCGCCCGAGGAAGTTCCTCCGTCTCTAGACCTATCGGGCCACGTTGCGCGGTTGCGATTCCTTGCAACTCAAGAAGACAACCAAACTCGTGAACTCGCGGCCAATCTTCTTGCTCTACTCGCCCAGCGCGGCGTTCACAGCGCTCAGCCGGACAAATGGATCGGCGCAGGGGGAATCAGCTCCGATAGCGCAATTTATGGACAACAGAACGTCTCCATCAGCCCCTCCAGCTTCGACACTGCGCGTGCGTGTATTTTGCGTTGGTTCTTCTCGGCAAACAGTGGCTCATCGGTGCCCACACAAAGCGCTGCCGACGGGACACTGATCCACAGCCTCGCCGAGCGATTCCCACACGGGCCAAAACAAGCCGTTGTCAAGGCTCTCGAAGAAGAAATCCAAGCGATGGATCTGGACGAAGAACCTGCAGCAACCAAGATTCATCTCAACCATCTCCGTGACATGGCTTCGGCGCTAGGGGAGTACCTAGAAGGTGCCACAGGCGAGGTGCGTGTCGAAGTCCCCTTCGACGTTCCCGTATCAAGCGTGAACATTCGTGGCCGGATGGACCGACTAGAAGTCAGCGGTGAAAGCGTGCGGATCATCGACTTCAAGACCGGTAAAAAAGGTGCAAAAGGCAAAATCAAAACCGATCCCGACCACCCGCAATTGGCTCTGTATCAATTGGCTGCAGAAGAACTCGGCTACACGATCATCGACGCTGAACTGAAATACCTCGGATACGGAGATGTTCGGACAATCCTTCAAGAGCCACTCGATGACGACAGTAAAAATGACTGGATCAACCAGCTCGACGAGGTCGCTTCACGGATGCGAGGCCCGCACTTTATAGCCACGCCATCCGATGAAGCATGCAGATACTGCGAATTCACCAGATCCTGCCCGGCGAAGGACCAAGGAAAAAGGAGCGTCGAGTAACCATGGACCTCAGAAAACTGGACGTCGACGAGATTCTTCGCATGGCGACTCCGCGCTCCAAGCCCTTCCTTGCACCTACGGAAGAACAACGCGCGGTTATTCAAGCTCCACTTGAACCACTCCTCGTCGTTGCAGGAGCAGGCGCTGGAAAAACAACCACGATGTCGCAGCGGGTACTCTACATGGTCGCCCACCACGGCATCGATCCCGAGCGTATCCTCGGCCTGACCTTTACGCGAAAAGCCGCCGGTGAGCTCGGGTTGAAAATGCGCCAAGACCTCGCCACCCTTGCCTCGAACAGCAGGCAGGAATTTGTTGGAGAGCCGACCGCTCTCACATACAACTCTTTTGCCGCGCGGATCCTTGGAGAATACGGCGCAACAATCGGCGTTGATCCAAACTCTCGACTCATCGGACAGGCGCAACAAGTCCAAGTGCTCAGCACCATCGTCGAAAACTGGAGGGGCGAATACCCCCAAAGCGATGAGCAATACAAACCAACCGCCACCATCGTTGCCGCCGTCCTATCTTTGTCTGGGCATATCGCCGAGCAGAACATGACGCTGGACGAAGGGCGAATAGCTCTGAGTGCATTTCAAAAAGAACTTGAAGAAGTCGCTGCAATCTCCGGAAAAGATCCGACGGGGAATCTCAAGAAAATGATTGAGGCGAATCGTAATCGCCTGCTCCTTCTCGATATCGCAGAAGCCTCGAAAACTATAAGCGTGCCCACGGTCTCATCGATTTTTCTGATCAACTTCTCCTGGCAACACAAATCGTTACCTCGAACAAAGACGTCGTGCGCCAAGTTCGAAGCGACTATCAGGCAGTTCTTCTTGACGAATTTCAAGACACCTCGGTCATCCAGATGGACTTCTTGTCTGCTCTCTTTGCAGACCACCCAACTACCGCTGTCGGCGACCCCAGTCAGGCAATCTATGGTTGGCGAGGAGCCTCGGCCTCTGCCCTCAGCGATTTCCTCGCTCGCTTTTCTCCGTGCCACGACGCGGCGCAATTGGTTCTCTCAACAGCTTGGCGAAATGACCAGACAATCCTTGATGCAGCAAATGCGATCGCTCAGCCCCTGCGGGGACAAGCACGCATTGGTAATGGCAGCAACGCCCTTACTCGTGAATCAAAACCACAACGAATTACAGTCCCAGTTCTTGCTCCACGCCCAAACGCTGGCTGCGGACAAGTCAGCACCAGCTATCCCCTCACCTATGATGAGCAACTCCAAGCGGTCGTTGATTTCGCTCGACAACATCGAGTCCAAGACGAACACGGGAAGTGGAATACCTGTGCAGTACTATCTCGACGTCGCTCGGACTTCCCTGCGATAGAACGGGCGCTTAAAGACGCTGATATCCCCGTGCAAGTCGTCGGACTCGGGGGACTTCTCGACCAAGCAGCAGTCAGCGACGTTCGGGCGGCACTTGATCTTGCAGCAGACCCCGCGAATGCCCCCGCCCTCATGCGTCTTGTCACTGCAATGGATATCGGCGCATCCGATCTACTGGTTCTTAACCAGTACGCAAAACAACAGGCACATCAAAAAACGCAGGGGCTTGTCGCGCATCCAGAATTCAGTTTGATCGAGGCAATTGGCCAGCTTCCCCCGATTGGCTGGCACTCCTCATCAGGCGGGCCAGAATTTAGCGAGGTCGCCCATCAGCGTCTGTCTCTTCTTGCCAAGCGCCTTCAAGTCATACGCCAGGGGATGGGGCGTGCACTTGATGAACAAGTCGAACGCGCCATATCCATCCTGGGGCTTCGCGAGGCAATCATGTCTGATCCCCTTGGAGATCAGGGCATGGAGATGCTCGACGCATTCGTTGACATTGCAGCCGAGTATGAAGCGCAAGTGTCTGGCGCAGACCTGCCAGGATTCCTCGCATGGCTCCAAGTCGCTGAAGACGAAGAAAAAGGCCTCGCGATCCCTGTGAGCGCGACTCGACCTGACGCCATTCAACTGCTGACGATCCACTCGGCAAAAGGGCTGGAATGGGATTCAGTCGCTGTTTTCGGCCTGCAAGATTCAGTCTTCCCCGATCACAAGTCAAAGCCACGAGACTGGAAGCAAGACCCACCGGGAACAACAGAATGGTTCTCCTCGATTGAAGAACTTCCGTATCCCGTGCGGAGAGACTATGCCGATCTGCCACACATGGTTCCTGAAGAATACAGCTCAATGGGAATTGTCGAGTACTTTGATCTCCTTGCCCAAGAAGCAGAGAGAAAAACGACTACTCCAATGAGCATCTTCAACAAGCATGTTGCCTCCAACAAGGATGCGAATCAGACAGTGGATACCGTCCACAGCAGGCAGGGAATTCACCATGAACTCGAAGAACGACGCCTTGCCTATGTCGCATGGACGAGGGCTCGCCACGACCTGCTGTTGCTTGGATCATGGGTTGGCGCAACCAGTGTGACTCCACGCGATCCCTCGCGTTACCTCATGGAAACCGTGAATGCGCTCGGTCTTGATGAAGGCACTATCGCAGCTCGTCCTGAAGAAGACATTGCGGATCAATCCCTGATAGAGATCGACCCAAGGCTACGGCAATATCCGATTCTTCCCGGACGCTCGCGTCAGCTCGTCAACGCAAGTGCAACGCGCGTTCAAGAACTCATCGATACCCCGACGCAGCTCCTTGAAGAAACACTGAAAACTCAGCTCGATAACCCTCTTGTTCGCGATACTTTCTTGCTCATGGCAGAGCGTGAACGTGCACGCCAAGACGCGACGGAAATCCGTATTGACCGTGTTCCCGCAACCAGTATTTCAACCTTGATTGATGACGGTGATTCCTGGGTTCGTAGGCTGAGGCGGCCTTTGCCAACTCCACCCCAGCGCAGCTCCCTCCTAGGCACTATTTTCCACATGTGGGTCGAAAAACAGCTCCACCTGACAACCGGCGAGCTCTGGGACGACCCCGTCGTCGGTCTTGAAGCCCTCAGCGCAAGGGAACAGGAAAGGCTCTCCCTCATGCAAGAGAACTTCCGCTCTCTTGACTTGAGCTCTCTTGTTCCTGTTGCCATCGAAGAACCCTTCGCTCTGAACTATTCAGGAGTATCCGTTCAAGGTCGCATTGACGCTGTCTTTCGTGACTCGCATGGCAACGACATTGTCATCGATTGGAAGACATCCCAAGTGCCCGGCCCCACCACCAGCATCGAGAAATGGGAATACTACGCACGCCAGCTCCAGCTCTATCGGGTTGCATGGGCGAATAAACGCGGTATTACGCCAGAACAGGTGCAGGCACGTGTCTACTTCATTGGCGGGCCCGTGGACTTCTCTCTCGAAGACATCGCGAAATTACCAACAAACCAGTCGATCGACTGGAAAGCGACCTCGCCCGAGCACTGAGTGAACTCGTTTTGAATAACCCAAAGATCTAAAGAAAAAGAGGTGGTCCCGCAAAGCGCGGGACCACCAATAGGTCTACTCGTGCGTCGGCAAAATAGCACTCATATCGAGGTGCTCTGTTGGTCCCTCGATCGCATCCGTGTGCCCCGCCTCGGTCTCAACCTCACCAGAAGGAGGAAGCTCTGCTTCGGTGTGCGCATCCTGAACTGATTGCGCATCCTGAACTGGGTGCGCGGCCTGGGCTGCGCGCACGTTCTTGGCTGTAGGAGCGGCCTCGGGCGATTCCGAATGCGCCGGCGCGACATCGGCTTCCTCGTGGCGCTTTGCGGAAGGTGTCTCACCGATGCTCGCCGACAAATCGGCCAACATTGCCCGGGCCTCGTCAACGATTTCTGAATCATCACTATGCAGGCCATGGACCAGCCAACGCACCACAGCGAGCTCGGACAAAAGCTCCGCGCGCTCAAGCAGATGCAAGTCCTTCTCGGAACGCGTCTGCTGGTAGGCCTCGTGGAATCGCTCCAAAAACTCATCGGAAGCGCGAGCAAAAACCCACGCAATATCAACAGCTGGATCTCCCACGTGTGCCGAAGAAAAACCAGTCAGCGCGCAGACTCGACCGTGATCGACATGGATCGATGTCTCGGACAGATCACCGTGGATAGGGGAGGGGAGGAAGCGCCACAGGGACAAATTCTCCAAGGACTCTTCCCAGCGGTCCCACAAGTTCGCAGGAATAACGACTTCCTGCGCGGCCTCGTCCAAGACCGCCTGATGGCGATCGCGACACTCGATAGCTGAATACGCGGGGAGATTAACCCCCGTGTAGATGAGCTCAGGAAGATTGTGCAGGGCTGCCAGCGCGTTCCCCAAAGACGCGGGAAGCAAATGAGGATCGTCGAAATCCGAGGTTTCCATGACTCGACCGCCAAGATCGCGGTGAACCATGACTCGATCGCCCTCTGGGGTGCGGGTAAAACCAGCCGGACGCGGAATTTCAAAAGGGATCTTTGAAAAATCGTGAGCTTTTCCAAGGCGCTCTAAGACGGCTTTTTGGGCCTCCATGTCCAAACCGCCAACCGTGTCATGCGGACATACGACCATCCAGCGGTCGCCCGAAGTGTCGATGAGACCGGTGACCGAGAGGACTTCATCGCTGAACTGCGGGGGACGCAGTCCGGCAACTTCAAGGCGGGGGACCGCCACTGTCGCAAGGGCAGCAAGTTCGTAGGGGGTCTTTGATCGAGTCACATTCTTGACCTTAGCGGTAGCATTCGCGCCAATACAGCAGGCGCAGCGATCATCAGTGAATTCATAACGTGATGAGGATCTAAGCAATGAGGGGTCCATATGTTGGAAAAGAGAGAGTAAATGAAAACCAACGGTGGAATGATCGAGGCATGAGCGAAAAGTTTGATACATCTCGACTTCCCCGCGAGCTCTCCTCTGTTTTTGAGGAATTGGTTGCTCGCGATCCGTACCAGCTTGAGTTCCATCAGGCTGTTTATGAGGTTCTCATGACCCTCACGCCTCTGGTTACACGCAAGCCTGAATACCAAGATCTGGCTATTTTTGAACGAATTACAGAACCTGAGCGCCAAGTCATGTTCCGTGTGCCTTGGAGCGATGATCAAGGACAGATCCACGTCAACCGCGGATTCCGTGTTCAATTCAATTCGGCTCTCGGCCCCTACAAGGGCGGTCTGCGCTTCCACCCTTCGGTGAACCTATCCATTATTAAGTTCTTGGGTTTTGAGCAGATCTTTAAGAACTCTTTGACCGGTCTGCCCATGGGTGGCGCAAAGGGCGGTGCGAACTTCAACCCCAAGGGCAAGTCTGACGCCGAAATCATGCGTTTTTGTCAGTCCTTCATGACCGAGCTCCAGCGTCACATCGGTCCCGATACTGACGTTCCTGCGGGCGATATTGGTGTTGGCGGCCGCGAGATCGGTTACCTTTTCGGTCAGTATCGTCGTCTGCGCAACAGCTTCGATGCCGGTGTCCTCACTGGCAAGGGGCTGACCTGGGGAGGTTCCTTCGCGCGAACCGAGGCAACCGGTTACGGCCTCGTCTACTTTGCCGAGGAAATGCTCCGCGCTCGCGGCACTTCTTTTGACGGCAAGCGCGTCGTTGTTTCCGGTTCCGGAAACGTTGCAATCTACGCGACTGAAAAGGCTCAAGAACTGGGCGCAACGGTTGTTGCAGTCTCTGACTCCTCCGGTTTCGTTGTTGACGAGGCAGGAATTGACGTTGAGCTCCTCAAGGACGTGAAGGAACGCCGTCGTGGACGCGTCAGCGACTACGCAAACCAGCGTTCAAGCGCTCGCTTCAGTGCTGAGGGCTCGATCTGGGAAGTTCCCTGTGACGTCGCACTTCCGTGTGCAACTCAAAATGAGCTCCCCCTTGAGGGCGTCCAGGCCTTGATCCGTAACGGCGTGCAGATGGTTGCGGAGGGCGCAAACATGCCCACCACTCCCGAGGCCATTGATGAGCTGCGTCGTGCCGGTGTCCTTTACGCGCCCGGCAAGGCATCCAACGCTGGCGGTGTTGCGACTTCCGGTCTTGAGATGCAGCAGAACTCGGGTCGAACCCAGTGGCCTTTCGAGGAAACTGACGCGAAGCTGCACCAGATCATGGTGGGAATCCATGAGAACTGCTTGGCTACCGCGGACGAATACGGGGTGCCCGGAGACTATGTCGCCGGCGCAAACCTTGCTGGTTTCATCAAGGTTGCAGACGCAATGGTCGCTCAGGGCCTGATCTAATTCGCAGGCTGTTTAGGGGGCTTCACGCCGGTGGGCGTGGAGCCCCCTTTCCTGTACAAGGCGGGGGAGCGCGCTCAATGAAACAGAGGGACTTCCTTTGGGGCTAGTGCGAAATGCAGGGCGCGCGTAACATTCCGGTATCGCAATGATGCGGGCAATGGGCAAGCGGAGGTTCAGTGATGTTCTGGGATCGGGTTGCGCCCCTTTACGACTTCTTCGAAAACACATTTAATCGCGGCGTGTATGACGGAACAGGCGTCGCTGTCGCTCAGCTGGTTGGCCTCGAAGACGAGGTTCTTGAATGCGCCTGCGGAACCGGTGCAATCAGCACCTTCCTTGCGCCGATGTGCAAGAGGCTGGTCGCTACCGACTTTTCTGAGGGAATGCTCAAACAAGCACGGAAGAAACTTGCGAAATATCGCAATGTTACGGTCGAAAGAGCTGACATCACAAAGTTGCATTACGCGGACGATTCCTTCGACATCGTCATCGCAGGTAATGTCATCCATCTGCTTCCAGATCCTGGTGCTGCCATGAGGGAACTTGAACGAGTCGTCCGCGCCGGAGGCACTATCGTCGTCCCGACTTACGTCAAGCGTCGGCAAGCAAACAAGGAATAATCCCGAAGATCCTTGCGAAGCTCGGTGCTGACTTCAAGGAACAATTCGATGTGGACTCCTATCGAGCTTTCTTTGAAAAATTGGGATACCGCAACGTTACCTACACCGTTATTGACGGCCGCATTCCTTGTGTGATTGCTTCCTTCACCTGTAACAATGAAGAGCAATAGTCGTCACTGTTGAGCTCATCCGGAGTCTGAGATGGCATTTGATTTTAAGAAGGAATATAAGGAACTCTACGCGCCTAAGAAAGGGCCGAGTATCGTTGAAGTTCCACCGATGCGCTTCGTCGCTATGCGTGGTAGTGGAGACCCCAATGACGCGGAGGGTGCTTACCAAAGGGCAATTTCTGTCCTATATGCCATTTCCTACACGATCAAGATGAGCAAGAAAGGCTCCCGTCAGATTGACGGTTACGTCGATTTCGTCGTACCGCCACTCGAGGGATTCTGGTGGCAAGACGGCGTCGAGGGCGCTGACTATTCCCACAAAGAGGCCTTCAACTGGATTTCCGTTATCCGGCTGCCTGACTTCGTCTCACGCGAGGATTTCGACTGGGCGGTCCAGGAAGCGACGAAGAAAAAGAAAGTTGATTGCTCGGTAGCCGAGTACCTCACGATAGAAGAAGGCATGTGTGTGCAGTGCCTGCACCTTGGCAGCTACGACGATGAGCCCGCCACTGTCGAGGCCATGCACGCCTATGCGCGTGAGTGCGGATACGCGATCGACCTGACGCAAGAGCGGCGTCACCACGAAATCTATCTTTCAGACGCACGCAAAGTGGCTCCTGACAAGCTCAAAACGATCATTCGCCACCCGATCAAAGCTTCAGAAGAGAAGAAATGAGCGAGTGTTTACACTTTATTGTCTGCCTTTCTTGACGGGGTGGGGATAATGGTGAGAACGCAATGGGGAGGTGAAGAAACCGATGTGGATAGTGGCCGTAGTGGTACTGGTCGTGTCGTGGAGTCTCACTGCTCTCTTGCTTGCCCTGCTTGTGCGTGCTCAGCATGAGCTCAAACGAGTTCTTGCAGAAAAAGAACGGCTGCGTCAATTGCATCAGGACTACATTGCCGGCCCCGCTGTTCTCTCACACGAATTGCGTACCCCCTTTGACTGTCGTTCGAGGAGCAGCTGAATTACTCGCTGATGGTTCTGCTGGCCCCATGAACGAGATGCAATTGAAATTCGCCAAAACTATCGCCGAGAACTCTAACCAGGTCATCGAGATGGCGGAGGACATGCTTGCAGAAATCCGTATGGAATCGGATCTGTTTAACCTTCGCTTGAAACGGGTCGAAATGCGCGAACTTGTTCGACACAACGTCGCGCAACTTCGCCGCTTCCATTCGGCACCAATCCGCCTTGAAAATCATGGGGCTCCCATCCACATGTCCGTTGACCCACGTTTGATGGGACAGGCGATCGCTAATGTCATCAACAACGCTGCACGTCACGCGGGTGATGGCGTCTCGATCCTCGTGAGCGTCCAAGACTCCGATGAAGATGTGACAATCGCAGTTGTTGATGATGGGCGCGGAATGACACCTGAAGAAAAAGAACGCCTCTTCATTCCCTTCGATACCGGAGGATCCTTGCGTCCTGGAACGGGACTTGGAATGATGCTCACGCAAAAGATCCTGAGGTTGCACGGAGGAACGATCCTTGTCGATACGATTGCTTCTAAAGGAACGACGTTTTATCTGACGATCCCGCGATCGCAGCGCAGCGCAACGGTGCCAAAGGAGGGGCAATGACGACAACCGCTTTAGTTGTTGATGATGAACCTCAGATTTTGATGATCATCAAGTTTGCCCTTGAAACTGCGGGTATTACCGTAGAGACCGCCAGTGATGGTGGGCGTGCATGGGATAAATTCACGAAGAAGTACTACGACCTCGTCGTACTCGACTTAATGATTCCCGTGATCTCTGGAATTTCGCTTGCTCAAAGAATCCGTGCAATGAGTGACGTTCCGATCATCATGATTACTGCTTTGTCAGAAGAGTCTGACCGGATCAAAGGACTTGAAAGCGGCGCAGACGACTACATCACCAAACCGTTTAGTCCCAAAGAGTTGACCTTGCGCGCGCAATCCCTTCTTCGGCGTTCAAAGGCGCTGACATCTGAGGTAGTGACGAACGGTCCTTTGCGTGTTGATATGCGTCAGCACAAGGCGTTTGTTTTTGGTGTCCCCGTTGTCCTCTCAAGCATCGAGAGGCGTTTCCTTGAAGTGCTTGTGCAAATCTTGGCGAGCCCGTCACCTATCGCGAACTGCTGAATTCCGTATGGGAAACGCAGGATGAGTCTGGCGGAAAAGACATGATCAAGATGACGGCGTATCGTCTGCGGGGATCATTAGGCCCAGAAGGGGCCGCCCTCGTTCAATCGGTTCGCTCCGTCGGCTACATGATGCCCGAACTTTAGTAACACCTTAGTTACCAGCCGTTACCGCAAGACCACTATCGGGTGCATCCGAGAGTCCACAATGGACCTGAGAGAGCACGCCTGCGAAGTCGATGCTCCTTACAGATTCCTCGATTCAAAGGAGAATCCCGATGAAGAAGAACTTCATCTCCCTGATTGCACTCGGCGCAGTCGGAGCCTTCACCCTGTCCGGATGCATCGTCAATGAGCAGGGCAGCGACAACAACGGCGGAAACGGGTCCGAGCAGTCTTTGACCATTGCGTGTGGCGCAATGGAAGATCTCTGCCAGAAGTGGACCGAGACTTTCACCGCGCAGACCGGAATCAAGACGAGCTACGTTCGCCTGTCTTCGGGTGAAACCGTTGCACGTCTGGACTCGGCCAAGGACAACCCGGAGTTCGACGTCTGGCACGGCGGCCCCGTGGATGGCTATGGTGCAGCAGTCGAAAAGGGCCTGATCGAGGCCTACGATTCCCCGACCGCAAAGGAAATTCCGGACAAGTACAAGGATCCGAACCACAACTGGACCGGTGTCTACGTGGGCGTTCTGGGCTTCTGCTCGAACAAGAAGGTCCTGGACGAAAGGGGCTTGGCTGTTCCCGAATCGTGGAGCGACCTCCTCAAGCCTGAGCTCAAGGGGCAGGTCTCGACCGCACACCCCTCGACCTCGGGTACCGCGTTTCACGACACTGTGGACCCAGGTCGTTCTTGGTGGTAGCGAGAATGCAGGCATCGATTACATGAAGAAGATGCACGCCAATGTTCTGCAGTACACCAAGTCCGGTACTGCTCCCGGCCAGATTGCCGGCCGCGGTGAGGTCGCAGTTGGCCTCGTCTTCTCGCACGACTGCGTGAAGTACCGTGACGAGGGCATGAAGGACCTGGTCGTCTCCTTCCCGAAGGAAGGCACCGGCTACGAGATCGGTGGTGTTGCTCTGATTAAGAACTCGAAGCACTCCGAAGCCGCGAAGAAGTACATCGACTGGGCAATTTCTGCTGACGCTCAGAACATCGGTCAGACGGTTGGATCGAACCAGATTCTCACCAACCCGAATGCTAAGACCAATGACAAGATGGCCAAGCTCGACGAAATCAACTTGATCGACTACAACTTTGCCGCAGCCGCGGCTGCAAAGCCTGAATTGACCAAGCGCTTCGACGAAGAGGTTGCCGCTAAGCCGCGCGAGTAATTCGCGCTTCAGCGGGAGGGGGCAGCGCTCAACATGTCCCTGCGTTGTCCCCTCCCTTCTCTCTTTCTTGATCTGTGCGCCCGCTGATGGGTGCGCCCAATGCAGGGAAACCCGCCTCAAAGATGTGCGGACATCCCGTAAAGATTGGATTTTTAATGTCTGTGGAGACAAGTGCACCACCGAGCGTTGGTGCGCGGGGGGAGGAAACCCCTGAAACACGCGCAGTGGCCTCGGGAAAGAAAAAACGAACAAAGGTTCGTCGTGATCCGGTGACTGTCGCGATCGTTGCGATCATTTCAGCGGTGCTGGTACTGCTGGTGCTGTTGCCTCTGGTCACGATTTTGGCTCGCGCATTTTCGGGCGAAGGAATGAAGGTTCTGACCTCCTTCGTCTCCTCGAAGACTAACCGCACGATTGCCCTGAACACTATTGTCTTGGGCTTGGTCGTCGGTCTTGTCGGAACTCTTGTTGGTTTCTTCTTCGCTTACATTCAGGCTCGCGTGAAGATCCCCGGCAAGAAGATCCTGCACCTCATCTGCTTGATCCCGATCGTTTCCCCGCCCTTCGCTGTGGCAACGTCCGCGATCACTCTGTTTGGACGCAACGGAATTATCTCCACTCAGCTGCTCGGTCAGCAGTGGAACATCTATGGCCTCTCGGCCTGACTCTGGTTCTTTCTCTCTCCTTCTTCCCTGTTGCGTACATGAACATGCTCGGCATGCTCAAGAATCTGGATCCCGCAATGGAGGAGGCCGCGGCCTCCCTGGGTGCATCCTCGTGGAAGATTTTCCGCACGGTTACCCTCCCCATGTTGATCCCCGGTTTCGCAGCCTCCTTCCTTCTCCTCTTCGTCGAGGCGATCGCTGACCTGGCGAACCCCTTGGTCATCGGCGGTGACTTCACGGTCTTGGCATCGCGCGCATACATCGCGGTCAACGGTGAGTACAACACTGCTGCCGGTTCGGCTTACTCGCTGATCCTCTTGGTTCCCGCGCTCTTGGTCTTCCTTCTGCAGCGCTACTGGTCGGGTCGTTCTTCAGCGGTGACCGTGACCGGTAAGCCCGCTGGCCGCGTTCGCATGGTGACTTCTCTTGCCGCTCGCATTCCTTTGGGCGCAGTGACTGCCGCGCTGGCACTTTCGTTGTGACGATTTACGCGACGGTTATTGTGGGTGCATTCGTCTCGATCTTGGGCGTTGACAATACCTTCACTCTCAAGAACTTCAAGTACGTGCTCTCGGGTATCGGTAACGATGCGATGGTGGATACGACCATCTTGGCCCTGATTGCTACGCCGATTGCTGGCGTGCTTGGCATGATCGTCGCGTGGTTGGTTGTCGTGCGTTTGAAGGCTTCCTCGGGCTTCATGGACTTCCTCGGTATGCTCGGTTTGTCTGTGCCCGGTACCGTCTTGGGTATTGGTTACCTCATCACCTACAACAAGCCGATCATCATCTTTGGAAAGCTCCAGTTGATGCCTGCGCTCGCGGGTGGTTCTGCGGTTTTCGGTGGTGCGCTGGCGATCATCATGGTGTACATCGCGCGTTCGATGCCTTCCGGTCAGCGTTCGGGTATTGCTTCCCTCCACCAGATCGATCATTCGATTGACGAGGCCTCAACCTCCTTGGGTGCTTCGGGCTTGGTGACCTTCATGAAGGTGACGCTTCCCCTGATTCGTCCTGCGTTCATCGCTGGTTTGACCTACGCCTTCGCGCGTTCGATGACCACGCTGTCGCCAATCATTTTCATCACGACTCCTAAGACCAAGATCATGACCTCGCAGATTCTGTCTGAGGTTGATGCGGGGCGTTTCGGTAATGCTTTCGCCTTCTGCACGATCTTGATCGTCATTGTCATGGCTGTTATCGGCCTGACGAATGTCCTCGTGCGAGATAAATCTGTCACCGCCTCCAATGGCGCGGGCATGTAATTGTTGACAAAGGAAAGCTCATGTCGAATACAAATGACACTAATGCTCCCGGCCGCCTGTCCTTGGTGGAACTGACGAAGACCTTCTCCAATACGGTCTCTGATGTGACTGCGGTCGACCACATCAATTTGGACATTCGCCCCGGCGAGTTCATTACCTTGCTTGGTCCGTCTGGATGCGGCAAGACCACGACTTTGCGCATGATCGCAGGTTTCGAGGATGCAACTTCAGGCCAGGTCATGCTGGACGGCGAGAACATGGTTGTTGTCCCGCCGAACAGGCGCCCCATGTCGATGGTGTTCCAGTCCTACGCGCTGTTCCCGCACCTCAGCGTGCGTGAGAACGTTGCCTACGGTTTGCGTCTGCGTAAGAAGAGCGCAGAGGAAATCAAGGAAGAAGTCGATATCGCTCTTGCTGCGATGAACCTGACTGCGATGGCCGATCGTGCGCCCTCTCAGCTCTCGGGCGGCCAGCAGCAGCGTGTTGCACTGGCACGCGCCATGGTTGTGCGCCCCAAGGTTCTGCTCTTCGATGAGCCCTTGTCGAACTTGGATGCGAAGCTGCGCGTCAAGATGCGCGTGGAGATCCGCCGGATGCAAAAGCGTCTGGGTATCTCTTCCGTTTACGTCACCCACGATCAGTCTGAAGCTATGGCAATGTCGGACCGCATTGTCGTCATGAACTCCGGTCGCATTGAGCAGGTTGATACTCCCGAAGAGATTTATCTGCATCCCGCCAGTGTTTTCGTTGCAGACTTCGTGGGACGCGCGAACTTTGTGCCTGCTCAGGCTCAGGAAGTCGGCGAAGACGGCATGGCCGAGATCGAGGCCTTGGGCCAGAAGATTCGCGTTCACTCTTCTGAGGGCGCGAAGGAAGCTGTGCGTGAGGGCAAGGAAACCGTGGTCTTGGTTCGCCCTGAGTCCATGAGGATCCAGCCGACCGATGAGAAGCCCGCAACCTTGACGGGTTCTTTGGGTCAGGTCGTTACCTCGATCTTCTACGGTGAAACGGTCGAATACGAAATCGAGACCGAGTTTGGTTCGCTCGTGTGCGTCGTTTCTGATCCGCGTGCCGAGGACCTCCTTGAAGAAGGTCAATACGTTCGCCTGGGTATCGAGGCCGAGAAGGCATGGCTCTTGCCTTCGGGAGAGCTCGCATCGGCGTAACTGTTGTATGGGTCTTGAGTGAGTGATCAAGGCCGCCGGCCGGGGCCGGGAGAGGGGAGTGATTATCCCTCTCCCGGCCCCGGCCTCGTCAATAGGCAAATGAATCCGCTACTCTGGTGACGTGGCCATTGAGTTTTCTGAAGAGATCCAGTCCTTGCGCACAACCATGGAGAACATCTCCGCAGTTGTGCAGCCCGAGCGTCTTCGCGCGCAGATCGAGGAGTTGTCGCAGCAGGCGGCTGCTCCGGACCTGTGGGATGACCCCTCGCATGCTCAGGAAGTAACCTCGCAGCTGTCTCACCGTCAGAGCGAGCTCGATCGCGTGCTGGCCATGGAAGAACGCATCGATGACCTCGAGGCCATCGTCGATATGGCGCGCGAAACTGCGGAAAGTGATCCCTCGGAGGCGGAAGATATCTTCGCCGAGGCCGAAGCAGACTTGGGCGCTCTCAAGGACGACATGTCTGCTCTTGAGATCCGTACCCTTCTGGACGGCGAGTACGACGAGCGCAACGCGGTCATTACTATTCGAAGCGGTGCGGGCGGCGTGGATGCCGCCGACTTCGCCGAGATTCTCCTGCGTATGTACCTGCGCTGGGCGGAGCGCCACGGCTACCCGACGAAGGTCATGGATACCTCCTACGCGGAAGAAGCTGGCCTGAAGTCGGCAACTTTCGAGGTGCAGGCACCCTACGCCTACGGCACGCTCAGTGTCGAGGCCGGTACCCACCGCCTCGTGCGCATCAGCCCCTTCGATAACCAGGGACGCCGCCAGACTTCTTTCGCGGCCGTTGAGGTTATTCCCTTGATCGAGTCAACCGACCACATTGAGATTCCCGAATCTGAACTCAAGGTTGATGTCTTCCGTTCCTCGGGTCCCGGTGGTCAGTCTGTGAATACGACGGACTCTGCGGTTCGTATGACTCACATTCCGACCGGCATTGTTGTTTCGATGCAGGACGAAAAGTCTCAGATCCAAAACCGTGCGGCTGCCCTGCGAGTTCTGCAGTCTCGCCTCTTGGTTCTTCGCCATGAGGAAGAACAGGCTAAGAAGAAGGAACTTGCCGGAGACGTGAAGGCCTCGTGGGGAGACCAGATGCGCTCTTACGTTCTTCAGCCCTACCAGATGGTGAAGGACTTGCGAACCGAGTACGAGTCGGGGAATCCGCAAAACGTTTTCGATGGCGACATCGACGGCTTTATTAATGCGGGAATCCGTTGGCGCAAGAACCAGCAGAACGCTGAGTAAAGTGAAAAGCCCGGGCGAAGGCCCGGGCTTTTGCGCGTGTCGCCGGTGCAGCGGGCCGCTGAATGCATAGGGTAAAAGAGACCATAACCCCGATCAGAGACGGCTCATGATTCGATTTGATCACGTGACCATGGTGTATCAGCCTGGTGCGCGTCCGGCATTAGACGATGTTTCCCTCGAAGTGAAGCGCGGAGAGTTCGTCTTCCTCGTAGGTAAATCCGGCTCAGGTAAGTCCACGTTCCTCCAGCTCACCATGCGGGAGATTCGCGCGACTTCGGGAACCGTGTGGGTTCTTGGCCACGACGTGGGCAAGCTTTCTCGCTGGTCGGTTCCAAAGCTCCGCCGCCAGGTGGGAACTGTCTTCCAGGATTTCCGCCTGCTGCCCTCGAAGAGCGTTTACGAAAACGTTGCGCTGGCTATGCAGGTGATCGGCAAGCCTCGTCACGCGATTGAAACCCAGGTTCCCGAGGTGCTGGAACTTGTGGGCTTGGCTGGCAAGGAAAAGCGCTTGCCGCACGAGCTCTCCGGCGGTGAAGAACAGCGTGTGGCCATTGCCCGAGCAATGGTTAACCGCCCCGAATTGCTGTTGGCCGACGAACCGACTGGAAACTTGGACCCCGATACCTCCTTGGGAATTATGCGTCTTCTGGACCGCATTAACCGCAATGGAACAACGGTCGTTATGGCTACTCACGATGCTGCAATCGTGAACCAGATGCGTATGCGCGTCATCGAATTGCACGATGGAACAGTCGCGCGTGATCAGAACAGCGGCGTGTATGGGGCGGTGAAGTAATGAAGTTACGTTTTATTCTTTCCGAGGTTGGCAAGGGCCTGTCGCGCAACCGTGCGATGTCCGTTGCCGTTGTCATCGTGACCTTCGTCTCCCTTCTTTTCGTTGGTATTGCTGGGCTTTCTCAGATGCAGGTTTCGCGTATGAAGAGCCAGTGGTACGACAAGATCGAAGTGTCGGTCTACATGTGCGCGACCAACGATCAAACACCGAGCTGCAATAACCAAGAAGCGACCGATACTCAGATTGCTGCCGTTCGCGACAAGCTTGCTTCCGCTGAGCTTGCTCCCTATGTGAAGGAAGTTTTCGAAGAATCGAAGGCGGAAGCCTTCAAGAACTTCATTCAGATTTACGGGAACTCTCCGCTGGGACAGTGGACGACCGAAGACATGATGCAAGTGTCCTTCCGCGTCAAGCTGGTTAATCCTGAGCAGTTCAGCATTATTCGCGATGAACTCACGGGCTCTCCCGGTGTATCCGTGGTGAAGGACCAGCGCGAGATCGTCGAGCCCTTGTTCCAGGTTCTTGGCAAGGCCCGAGGCCTATCGCTGGGCTTGGCAGGCGTCATGATCATCGCCGCGGTCTTGCTTATTACGACCACTATTCGCCTGTCCGCGATGAGTCGTGAACGTGAAACCTCCATCATGCGACTGGTTGGTGCCTCGAACTTGTTCATCCAGGCTCCCTTCATGATTGAGGGAGCGATTGCCGCCGTGGTGGGTGCGCTCCTCGCTGTTGGAACGCTCTTTGTCGGCGTGCATGTTCTGGTTAACCAGTGGCTTGCTCAGGCCTTCCGCTGGACGAATTTTATTGGTATGCGTGAGGTCTGGATCATGTCTCCGATCCTCATTATCGCGGCCGTCCTCCTGGCGCTTTCCGCCTCTGCTTTCTCCTTAGCGAAGTACACAAAGATCTGATCCTATGAAGCTCCCACGTTTTCACGGTCTGTCCAAGCGAATGACCAGTGCTGCGGCATTGCTCATCGTTCTTGCCCCCATCAGCTTTGCGCCTCCGGCCTTGGCTGATGAGGACCGTGATCGCGTGGCCGAGGCGCAGCGCCAGTCCGCGCAACACGTTCAAGAACTGCGCAACAACCTTGAGGGCTTGGATTCTTCTCTTGCTCAGGTCTATGTGGATCTTGAAACCGCGAACGCACAAATCCCCGTCGCTCAGGCTGAACTTGATACGGCGAATGAGCGATATGAGGGGGCAAAACGGGAGCATGATGTCGCCCAGGCGCAATTGGATGCCGCTCAAGCGGAAGCGAACCGCCTGAGTGAAGAAATGACAAAGGCTCGCAAGCAACAGGAAGCTGCAGAAAAAGCGGTCGGCTCGCTTGCGCGTGAAATGTACCAGTCGGGGGGAACCAGTTCCCCCTTGCTCATCGCTTTGTCCTCATCTGGGACCGAAGAGATTGCTGATCGCGCTGCCGCGGCCGATGCTCTTACTCGTGCCCAAGACAGTGCCTTGAGTCAAGCGCAGGGCGTCCAGGCTTCTACTCGCAATCAGCAAAGTCGACAGAGCGCGGTCACCACGCGTATCTCTGCGCTTGAGGAAAAAGCACGCAAGGCCTCGGAAGAAGCAGAAAGCGCAAAGAACACTGCGGAAACGAAGCTTCACGAGCTCGACGAACTGAAAGAGGACCTCGGAAGAAAAGCGTGCCCAGTGGGATGCGCAGAAAGCCCAGGCTGAAGAACAACTTGGCCAGTGGCAGCGCGAATACCAAGATGCAACTTCGAAGCTCGCTGCAATTGACGAAGAAAACCGCCGCCAGAATCGGCGCTACACCTCGTCATCAAACTTCTCAAGCCCGCTTCCCGTTCCCTTGGTCGTGACCTCTCCCTTCGGGTGGCGAGTCCATCCCGTCCTTGGGATTTCCCGTTATCACAATGGAACCGACTTTGCGGCGAATTGCGGTACTGAAATTTATCCGGTTGCTGAAGGTGTTGTTACCGCTGTAACCGTTGAGACCGCTGGCGGAAACGTCGTCTACGTGAACCACGGGATGATGAATGGCGCCTCGATGTCGACCGCCTATGTCCACATGCAGTCAACAAATGTTCACGTGGGCCAGCAGGTTGGACGCGACACTGTCTTGGGGTGGGTCGGAGCGACCGGCTATGCCACTGGCTGCCACTTGCACCTGTCTGTCATGCGCAATGGCGCTGATGTTGAACCTCTTGATTACTTGTAGGACAATAGTTCTCCTGTAATTTCTCACTGAGGGGGTGCTTATGCCGAAGGAATGGAAAAAGCCAAAGCCTACCGAATCCGAGAGGCGTAAGGCTGCCTCGGACGCGAAGAAGACAATTGCGCGCAACAAGAAGGCTCGCCACGACTATCTCATCGAAGATACGTGGGAGGCTGGCATGGTGCTTTCGGGTACCGAAGTGAAAGCCCTGCGTATGGGCCGTGCGTCGCTTGTTGATGCGTGGGTAGAGATTAAGAACGGCGAGGCCTGGCTGTATGGGGCGAATATCCCCATGTATGCCCAGGGCTCGTGGACGAACCATGCTCCTACGCGGAAGAGGAAGCTCTTACTGCATAGCAGCGAGATTTCCACTCTGGCCGATAAGTCTTCTGTCAAGGGTTACACCATTGTTCCCCTTGAGCTGTACTTCATTGGCGGTCGCGCAAAGGTAGAGATTGCCCTTGCTCGCGGTAAACAAGAGTGGGATAAACGTCAGGCCCTGCGCGAAAAACAGGACCAGCGTGAGGCAGAGCGCGCAATGCGTCGCTATGTCAAACAAGCACGTCGCTGATCGGTGGCGTGTTCACGAGGAAGTGCTGTGTGCCCTCCATACGGAAGGTACACAGCCTGTTCTGTTTGAGGAGCGTTTATGAGGCCCGTTGTACGATCGCTCAAGCGGGATATTCGGCGCATGGTGACCGTGCCCGCCGCGTGGATTGTCATCATCGGTCTCCTCTTCGTGCCGGCACTGTATGCCTGGTTTAACATCGTCGGTTTTTGGGATCCCTATTCGAATACAGGGAAGATCCGCGTCGCAGTTGCCAATGAAGATCAGGGCGCGACGAAAGACGCGATCGGTTTTGTCAACGTGGGCACAATGCTGGAGTCGAAGCTACGCGAGAACGATCAACTCGGATGGCATTTCGTCTCAGCAGAGCAGGCGAAGAAAGAAGTTGAACGCGGGGAATCCTATGCCGCTTTCATCATTCCTTCCGATTTCTCCACGCGTCTCACGGGCGTTGTTGACGGCACCTATACCAAGCCCGATGTTCAGTACTACGTCAATGAGAAGAACAATGCTGTTGCCCCGAAGATCACAGGAGCAGGCGCGTCTTCTTTAGATCAACAGATCAACTCGGCTTTCGTCTCGACCGTCGCGCAGACTCTTTCGGAGAAGATCACCTCCACGGGCAAATCTATTTCTGAAGTCCTCCAAAACGGGCGCTCGGACATCAGCGAGAAAGTGAAGACCGCAAGCGAGCAATTGGGACAGGCTGAGGAATCCCTTAACGGAATGGGGGAGAAGCTCGATTCGGCAAAGAATAAGGCCAGTGGTGCGCGAAGCTCAATGACGAGCGCCGACTCAGCGCTAAGCGATCTCAACGAGGCCTTGTCCCAAGCAGATCAACTTGTCTCCGATACCCGCTCCAGCATCTCGCAATTCAGCGCGAATATGTCGACTTCTCTGGATGGGCTTTCTGCGCATGCCTCCTCAGCAGTCGCCAAAGCCTCAAGCGCTGGGGGAACTCTCAACGGGGGCGTGCAGGGGGCAACAACGACAATCGGTGGCGTACTCACCGAGGGGCAATCCATCAACCAAGCCAACGCTGAGATCCTTCGTGACCTACAGAGTCTTGGTATCGCGAATCTGCCCACGGCCTCGCAAGCTTTGCAGGACTTGAGCACGCAAAATGCACAGGTCGGGCAGACATTGTCGAATCTATCGGCACTCAATGGGAACCTCTCTTCGACCTCAACGTCGATCGCTCAGGCGCTCAACTCACTGAATTCCGCCAGCCAATCTCTGAGTGATGCTGCCGCGCAGGCGCGCTCTGGCGTGACGAGTCAGCTCCCGGTCATTTCCAGCGCCTTGGATCAGATGTCCTCTGCTTCAGCGGATCTTCGCTCCGCGATCGGCATCCTCCAAGCCAACGTGAGCAGATTTCGGGCCTTCTGGACCAGCTCGATACCTTGCTTGATTCAACGAAGACAACGCTTGCGCAGTCTACGGCGAATATTGCCTCTCTCAAGTCCGATCTAGACAGCGCCAAGGGTGATATTCAGGCGATTTCCTCGTCCAATGCACTCCAGTCACTTGCGGGCTCGATGAATCTCAATCCTGAGAAAATCGCAGAATTCATGGCTGCTCCGACATCGATTACAACCCAGACTGTTTTCCCGGTTGCCACATATGGTTCAGCGATGGCACCGCTCTTCACAAACCTTTCTCTATGGATCGGTGCCTTCGCGCTCGTGATCATTCTCAAGCTTGAGGTCGATGAAGAGGGCGTCGGTTCCATGACCTCGGCACAAAAGTACATGTCTCGTTGGATGCTCTTGGCTCTATTCGCGATCGGGCAAGCTCTGGTTGTTTCCATCGGCGATCTGATTATTGGTGTCCAAACGGTCTCTAAGCTTGCCTTTGTAGGTACTGCTGTCCTTGTTTCTTTGGTGTTCCTTTCCGTGATCTACATGTTGGCGACCTGTTTCCAACATATCGGTAAGGGCCTGTGTGTCATCATTGTGGTCCTTCAGATCCCCGGAGCGGCGGGCTTATATCCCATCGAGATGATGCCCTCCTTCTTCCGTTTCCTTCATCCGCTTTTCCCCTTCACTTATGGGATTAACGCGATGCGCGAGGCCGTTGGTGGTTTCTACGGGCACGCATACCTGAGAGCGATTGCAGTTTTGGGTATTCACGTGGTTATCGCTTTCGCCGTGGGCTTGTTGGTTCGTCCTTTCTTGGTCAACCTCAATGCGATGGTGAGCCGAGATCTGTCCCGTTCGGGATTGTTCCTTGCCGAGGCCACGCACCTTCCTTCCTCGCGCTACCGTCTATCCCAGATCGTCGCAGTCCTTGCCGATCACGATGGGTATTCGCGTTCAGTAACCCGTCGTGCGCGTAATTTCGAGCGGCGTTATCCGAAGATGCGCCGCGGGGCTCTAATTCTGGGAATCGTGATTCCTGCGATCCTTGCAGTTCTTTCTGTTGCGAGTGTTGCGGAAGTCCCCCTCCTTCTGGGGCTGTGGATCGTCTGGATTCTTGTGATTATTACTTTCCTCATTGCTCTGGAGTACATTCGTGAGTCTTTGGCTCGTCAGCAGTTGCTCACCTCGATGGATGATTCTGATGTGCGCTCCTTGCTGCGTCGCAGGCTCCATGGAGTGAAGGCTTCGGCTGCGCAACTGGGGAAGCACCGCCTCGGCAATGAGGAAATTACGGAAGAAGGGAGCGAGAAGTGAAAGCCGTGTGGCGAATTTTCCGGGCCGATCTCCATCGCGCTCACCGCTCGATCATCTCCATGGTCGTTGTCTTGGGGCTGGTTGTTCTCCCGTCGATTTTCGCGTGGTTCAACATTGCGGCCTCGTGGGATCCTTTCGCGAATACGAAGAATCTTCGGATCGCAATTGCCAATAGCGACGAGGGGTATAAGTCGGATCTGGTGCCCTTGAAGATCAATATTGGTGATCAGGTTGTTGCCGCGCTGCGCGCGAATGAGGATTTCGACTGGGTTGTTGATAGTGAAGCGCAGGCAGTTGAGAAGACTCGCTCCGGTGAGTACTACGCGGCGGTCGTGATTCCTCAGGATTTCTCGCGCGAGATGATGACCTTCTTCTCTTCGGATGCGCACAGCACCCCGCTGACCTACTACATCAACGAGAAGAAGAACGGTTTGAGTCCGAAGATCGCGGGGCAGGGAGCGGAGCATGTTTCCGCGCAGATCAACCAGGCTTTTGCTCAGACTCTGGCCGAGATCGCTGTCGATACTGCCTCATCGCTTTCCGACTCTCTATCGGACCCAAGTAACGTGCGCGGGATTCAGGCGCTCAATTCGCGTCTGGAGACGACCTCGACACGTCTCGCGAATGCGGCGGCGAGCGCCGATGCCTATGCGGGGCTTATTGGCTCGTCCATTCAGCTTGTGGATTCCACGCAGACGATGCTCAATAATGCTGCGCAGGCGAAGGACCCGCTCTCTAGCGCAGGAAACACTGCTTCCTCATCGATTAGGCAAATTTCTTCTGGCGCCTCGCAGGCCGCTTCTGCTCTTTCCTCGGCGGTGAGTGCGTCGGCTAGTTCCTTGGACGCCCTGGCTTCGTCGATTGATGCTGTTTATTCCCAAGGTGGGAACACCGTGACTTCGGCCGTGGCAACCTTGCGCTCTCAGGCCGAGGCAGTGGGCAACCAGGCGACCCAGTATCTTCACGTGAAAGAGACTCTTTCACAGCTCCCAGGTTCTCCCATTTCTCAAGACGTATTGAATCGTCTGCAAGCTTCTGCTGATCGCCTGAATGCGCTTCAAAGCGCGATCAATGCGGCGGCGGATGATCTGGAAAAGAACGGGGCAGCGGCAGCCGCGAATCATCAAGACGTGAAGAGCCTCATCGAACAGGCGAAAACGGCCGTGGGGACACTCAAGTCTGATGTCGAATCGACGCTGCGCCCCCAGCTGGAGCAGCTCTCTCATACGATGAATTCTGCGACCTCATCGATGGCTTCGCTTCGCAATCAGCTTTCCGCAGCGAGCTCTCAAGTCGGTGACGGCTCAACGGGAGTGCGTGAGGGACTGACGAAAACTTCAATCCACCTTCAGCAATATCGGGACCAACCTTCGCGAGGCCTCGGAAAAACTAGCGACGATCCATACGAAGCTCACTGACGCACTCAACGGTGGGAATCTTGCCAAGGTTCGAACGATCATTGGTTCGGATCCCCAGGCGCTCGCAATCGCGCTAGCAGCACCGGTGGGGATCGAGACAATTCCGGTGTATCCGGTGGAGAACTTTGGCTCGCAGATGGCGCCTTTGTACACCGCGTTGGCGCTGTGGGTCGGCTCGGTGCTGATGATTGTTGCTCTACGCAGTGATGTCACTGCCGAGAACGTCGCTGACGGGCTTGAAGAGACACATCCGACTGCGCTCTATTTCAAGGGCCGCGAGGTGAAGCTGTGGGAAGGTTTCCTTGGACGCTACCTCATTTTTGGGCTGATCGCGCTTATCCAGGCGACGATTCTGTGCCTGGGTGAGCTGTTCTTCCTGAAAGTTCAGCACGCTCATCCGTGGGAGTTTATGTGTGCGGGATGGTTCATGGCTTTCGTGTTCTCATTCCTGCTCTATACCTTCATTGCGACTTTCGGGAACGCGGGAAAGGCACTGGGCGTGCTGTTTTTGGTGCTCCAGATTTCGGCTTCCGGTGGCGCGTTCCCTCTGGATATTCTGCCGAGTTTCTTCCGATCGATTTCACCGTATCTTCCCGCAACGCATGGGATCACGGCTCTCCCGCGCGTCGATCGCGGGGTATTCGGGTAGTGAGTACCTTGATGCAATGCTGTTGCTGGGTGCCTTTGCCCTGTTTGCGGCAGTTCTGGGATTGGGGCTTCGTCCCTTCCTCATCAAGAACAACCGACTCTTGGTTGAGAAGCTGGAGTCCACAAAGCTCATGTAGTGCGTCCTTGGGTTGTTCTTCGGTTTTCTTCGCCGAGGCCAAGGCTGCGCAGCTGCCTGCGTGCGGGGGAGTGGGGGCGGGCCTCGGGGATCTCTTGCCAGCTCTGCTGCGGGGACGTATGATTTCAAGTCCGGTGTTTGTGCTGCTTCGGTGGCAGACGCCGGTGAGTGAAGAACTCAATAGGGGATGATCGGTTTCGACAGCGGTCGTCGATCGAGGGGAAGCGAGCCGAGGAGGCATGCTCTACTCGTTAACGATGTGTGCAAACAAATAGGTGCCGAACAGAATCGCACCGACTACGTTCTCGCCGCCTGATTGCCGCGTGAACCTTTAGTCCGTCAGCCCGGAAGGTGCTTCCGGTCCGGTGTCTGGCGTCGTCTAGGAAGCCACTGGGTGCCGTTCGTGTTGGTAGGACGGCTCCGACACTTCATCAACTGAGCCTATCTGGTAGCAGGTCTGCATGATGCCAGGGGCTGAGAAATAACTCGCAGACTGCGCTCGGAGAAGACCTCGGGGTCGGCTGTTGGACGGGGGTTCGATTCCCCCCATCTCCACAATTAGCCTCGGAACTTCGTTGAAGTTCCGGGGCTTTTCCTTTGTTTCCAACGGTTTGGTGGGATTGCTCTTGTGAGCAGGAGTGAGCAGGAGTTAGCACAAGTGGGCACGAAAAAGCCCCCAATACGCCCCACGGCCTCGGGAAAAGAAATCCGTTGCGCCTTCTTTCAGAAAATTCTCGATCAATGCGCAATATCGGTGATAATTTCCTCTGGAAGTGTTACCGAAAATGTGCTGTGCCCATATTTTATAAGGCTTACGAGCCTTGGAATTCTGCGCTTTGATGCGCATTTGTGTGCGAAATAAATCCGCTCACGATGCGCATCAAAATGTATAAGAAAGCTACAAGAATAGTCGCAGAAATCTTGTAGCTGATGAATAGCTTCGTTAAAGAATCTTTTATTTATGTTCACACCTTGAGTTTTTAGTGTTGAGGAACAATAGGCCACTCCCTTCCGATCAGCGAAAACAATGTGGGTCTGGCCTATCTCACGTACTCACAAGGAAGATCCTCCGCTATGAAACGCAGATACCTCGTGGGAAGCGTCGGCGCCGCTGCAGCAATCGCGCTCCTTCCCTCGCTGAGCACCACCCATACCGCCGTCGCTGCCGATGGCGACACGACCTATGGTGCGTCTTTTCCTTATACGCGCTACGAGGCCGAGCGTGGCCGACTTGACCGCGCACACGTCGTCTCGCTCGACGAGAGACTGACTGTTGACAAAATTCTCGACTCGACGGCGATTGAAGCCGGGGAACAGTCCTACGTTGAACTCGAGGGCAAAGGATCTTCCGTGAGCTTCACTGCTGAAGTTCCTGGGAATGCAATTGATCTTCGATTCACTCTTCCTGATCACAAGGCTGGAAGCGTAGATATTCGCGTTAACGGAGAAAGGCCGCCACTTTTAATCTCTCGTCAGAAACTGCGTATCAGTATGTTCAAAAGAGTAAGGTCTTTGACGAAGAGAAAGACAAGTTGGCAGGCGAAGGACCAATACATGCGCGCTTCCAATTTGATGAGGTCCACGCTCTGCTCAATCGCCAAGTAAACCCGGGAGACACGGTCAGTGTCGTTCGAACGGGGAGTGAAGGTTATGCCTATGGCATTGACTTTATTGAACTTGAACAGGCTCTTCCTGAGATTCAGCGTCCTGATAATTCGGTAAGCATTACTGATGATGACCTGACGGTTACGGAAGAAGTGAAACCGGGGGAAATTCCAGACTCGTCCGGTTCATGCATGGGCCAACGATGGAAAGGACGACTCTGAAGCTTTCCTAGCAGCCCTTAAGCGCGCATCGGATGAGAAGAAGACCTTGTACATTCCGCGTGGAACCTTCGAGTTTGATCGCCGGCTTGTGGTTCGGCATTCTCCGGATGATAACCACCAGCTGATGATCCAGGGCGCAGGTATCTGGTACTCGAATCTCTTCTTCCGTAACCCGAACAAGGCCAGCGGTGGAATTGTTCTTGAACATACCAGCCATGACCTGCGCTTCCGTGACTTCTACATGTCGACTAATCTCAAGTCCCGTTACGACGAAGGGGGCAAACTATAAAGGATTCCAAGGCGTCACCAAGAATTCACAGTTTGTGAACCTCTGGATTGAGCACTTCGAGTGTGGCTTCTGGATGGGTGACTATGTCAACCAAAAAGACATGCAGTACACCGAAAATATGCTGGTCGATCACTCCCGTATTCGCAATAACTTTGCCGATGGTCTGAACTATTCGCAGGGAAGCCGGGATTCGGCCGTTCGCAATTCCAATGTTCGTGGAAACGGCGACGATGGTCTTGCCTCGTGGTCAAGTCACGCGCAGTCAAAACCGGACGATCCCGTTCAATACGTATCGAATGCTCGTCACACCGACAATATTGAGTTCACGCACAACACGATCGAGCTCGGGTGGCGCGCAGGTGGAATCGGTTTCTTTGGTGGATCCGGGCAAAAAGCAGAGAACAACCTCATCACGGGGAATTTTGAAGGCGCAGGTATCCGTCTCAATACGGTGTTTGGTGGCCACAACTTCGATTGGAACTTGACCTTGAACAAGAGGGCCAGCATTCAGCGTAACAAGATTGTTCGTAGTGGCACTCAAGATGACTACTATGGCGGCTCCCGTGGCGCGATTGACTTCCAGGAGATGTTCGGCCGCATTGCTGGCGTTGATCTTTACGACAACATTATCGTGCGACCTTTTGCAGAGGACATTCGTTCGGACTTCGCCTTCACTGACAAAGAGAAGAAGCTTCGCGGCATGAGCATTGGTGACAACCCGCGCAGAGACTGGGATGGCTACGAGCCTCAGCATCTGGTTGTGAACTACGCTCGCGTCAATGGCAAGGTCGACCGCGGCATCCCTGAAGACGCGAACTATGCTCTCTACTGGTGGGACGGAGATCGGGTGAATCCGGTCGATGGAAAGACCCATCGCTACTGGATCCCGAAAGCTGATGGTGTCCAGATCAACGATGGTATGGAGTTCTCGTGGGAAGGCAACAAGAAGGTCTACAACGTCACCCTTGCTGATAATCCTCAGTACCTGCCCATATCTTCCACTCGCTTCTTCGACGACTACAGCTACCAGGGTGAGATGGCTCAATCCTTCCAGGATCCCAACCAGCCTCAGAGGGTCATTCGTTTCTGGTCGCATCGCTAAAACCAGCGGCATCCGCCGCAATTGGTGAAACTCAGGTGCCCGCGCTGCCCCGCAGCGGGCACTTCCCATCCTTCCTGCCCTCTTTCGAGGGTACTTCCCGTTCCAAGCACTGACTGTTGCCTGAGCACAAAAGTTATCCACAGCCTCGAAGGCGCCGCGAGTTATCCACAGAATCGGCACCCTCAAACTCATCATCTCGTTCCCGCTCTTACTCTCGCTTCAAGCGGAGAAGAACTCTCCGGAAACTGTGAAAGGAAGAACCATGATCGGGAGGCAAGGATATGCGCCTGCTGCAAGAAGGTTGGGGCTAGGAAAAGTGACGCGGTTCCTCGTCTATATGGCGGGGGTCGCAACAATGAGCGCGCTCGCAATGAGCCCGCAACCAGCACATGCGCTATTTGAGGGCAACGGTCTCTACGTCAAAGGCGTCGGAGCACAATCAGTCGGCGGATTTTGGCTGGGGGCGTACACGGCGCCTCACAACGTTGAAACTCGCTACCCCGTCTGGTGTACGCACATGTGGCGAGCAAATCCGAAACCGCAAGACACGGCCTCGATCAGCGACCTCGGAGAATCAAAACGCTGGGGACCAGATGAAATTGACCTCTCTACCGCGCAGATGGCGTGGCTCCTCGATCGCTATCAAGGAGACCGCCACCCAGAAAACCGTGCAGCACTTTCCTTCCTCATCCACGCAAATTTTGAGGGTGACCAGGCGGGGAAAAACACTCAGGATTCAGTGAACACCCTGGTCGATCGCGTTCGCGAGCAGCTCCCTCAGGTCTATGAGAAAGCAAAAGACTACGTGCGCCAGGCGCAAAAGGCGGCTGTCACGACCTATGAGAACGGAAGCGTCGAGTCGCGCACACCTCGCAATGGTTTCCTCAAAGACCTGGGCGTGAAGAATGAGAAGGGGGAGTGGATCCCGGGCCTCAAACTGAAATTGATGCTCATTGGGCCTGCGCGCTTCACATCGACGGGGACGTCCCAATGGGAGGGAACAACAAAAGAGACCGGAGTGAGCCTGGAGTGGGAAGCAACAGGAAACGGAAGCGTGAAATGGGAAGGGACATACGTCAACCCTGTTCGAACGACGCTCACGCGCTACGGTGTTCGCGCCGCAACGCAAGATACGGCCTCGTACGGGAATAGGCCCGATGGGGATAAGGAAGAAAAGCATCTTAAAGGGGGAGTATGGAAAGTCCTCATGGACTTCCAACCCATGCTCCGATCGAAGGTCGAAGAAGAGACTATTACGGGTCACCATCTCTCTGACACGATCACCGCTTTTGCAGACCCAAACTATGGGGATGGAAGTTGGCTTCATGACGACCATGGGCCGATTCCCGTTGCCTTTGACGGAATCGCCTATGACCTAGGAGAAGAGCCTCCATCGTCGCCAGTAGATGGACGTTTGATCCCGCAAGACGCGCCGGTTATCGGATACGCTTCAGCAGTTTTTACTGGAGAAGGAACAAAGACCGTAACAATCGATGTTCCTGAATCGGCACACAAGCCGGGTTTTGTTTCCTGGGTGTGGAAGGTACGAAAGGACCATCAGGGTCAGTACGCTCCGTTTATCCATTCAGACTGGTCGGACCAGCTTGCCTTATCAACGGAAACCAGCGTCACTCCGTGGAAAGTTCAGATCTACTCTGCAGCCCAGGTCAAAGAAACCCGTGGTGGAACGTATCTCATCGATGACCTGTGGGTGAGCGGTTTTCCGCAGTCTCATCCGGGATGGGCGGGGCGAGAGCCCTTCGGGGCGGATGTGCCAACAATGCGCCACCGTCTTCTCTTCTTCCCGCAGGGACTTGAGGTCGCAGAAGAAAACCGCGATAAAGCCGAGGAGATCGGGAGCGTCGAGATTCCTGCGCGAAATGGCTACTACCCGTCACTCGGTGACCTCACCTTCCGTGTGCAGCCAGAGCGAGTGGGGACCTACGTGTTTACTACTGAGTTCGATGGGGACAGTAGGGTAGAGGCCTATCGTTCTGTCCTTGATGATCCGAATGAACAGTACACACGCAAGGAAGGCCGGCCGATCGCGATCTCGACGCATGCGCGCGATGGCGCGGACTCGGACCAGATCGTGGCGGGCAGTGGTCCGGTGAGCATCGTTGACAGCGTGTGCTACGAAGGCGTTGAGGTCGGGGGTGAATACGCCCTCAATGCAACCCTCGTTGATCGCGAAACCGGAGTACCGCTGTCGAATGAACAAGGATTGGTCAGTGCGCGCACGGAGTTTCGTGCTGACTCCTCAAAGGGGTGCACTGAGGTTGTCTTCCATACGCACGGAGAGCGCGTTCGAGGAAAACAGCTTGTTGTTTTTGAGGATCTCTATCAAGGAAATGAAAGAGTCGCTTTTCATCGAGATATCAATTCGCGCGATCAAAGCGTGAAGGGGGAAGAACCGAAGAAACCTCGTATGGCGCGAACCGGGGCAGTCAGTAACTCGCTTGCGGCGATGGGTCTCCTCTTAACTGGAATGGGGCTGGCCGTGCACCGGGTATCGCGACGCTGCGACTCGTAGGATCAGGGAATTCTTCTTGAATAAGTGCCCGCGAGGCAAAACAAATGGGTGGTGGCGAAAACTTGAGTTTTCGCCACCACCCATTGATGTAGGCAAAGATCAGGACATGCGACGTGCGCGAGCCGCGCGGCGCTTGAGGGAGCGACGCTCTTCTTCACTCATTCCGCCCCACACTCCGGAATCCTGATTGTTCTCTAGGGCCCACTGCAGGCAGATCGCTTGAACTTCACACTCGCGACACACTGCCTTGGCTTCGGCCGCCTGTGCGATGGCTGGTCCCGTATTCCCAATAGGGAAGAAGAGCTCTGGGTCAACGCTGAGGCACGCGGCTTTACTCCGCCAATCCATTATGGGTACTCCTTTAAGAGCGTAAGCGCGGGCATTGAATGCCCGCGCCGAACAAAAACAACAGTCTTTAGTTTCGGGGATTCAAACTTGTATATCAAGAGTTACGAGAGGATTAAATCGCAGAATTGATGTGCAAGGTATCACTCCATTTAAAACTCAGGACGAAACGCCTAGTGGCGCCACGATGAATAATTACCCCCGAATAAGAATTCCAAGAATGTGCATATAAAGAACTGGGAAAATCCTGGCAACTTTGGGCAATGAAGCGCAGTGCATCGCCGGAAGGATTTGGGAAGAACAATAAATCGTGAGGCGTGCTCAGTGCCTTTAACCAGCATGTTTGCTCGAAGTAATCAACAGAGCAACTCGGATTTATTCTCCTTAGAACGCTTGCGAGAATAGAATTCTCCTCTCCGATTAATATGCATTTGCGCTCTGAAAATAGAAATCGTTTTAAGTGCGATCCATAACGAATTTCAATACCCGAAATATGCATGTCAACGTCGATTCTCCTGTGAGATGCAACCGCTGTATTCTCAGTCAGCGGTGTCTTAGGGAAACTGTGAATATATGGAGAGGCAGGCCCTCTCCTCGTCATCATGCTTGAGTCTGGCCTTAGAGGTGTACCTATCGTAGTCGCTCCGGAAATTTCGAGGCTGCGATGCAGCATCGTCTCCCATGAACGTAGATCCATCACTAATTTGGGGCGAGAGTGCTCCACAGGTAGAGCCATCATTGTCTCTTGGGCAGAGTTCCACAGATGCCCCGGTTGATTCGTTAGTTGAGCCTGCCCGATAAGCCCAGAATTAGAAGCAATGTCGCGAGAAGGAATGTCGTACCAATTGTGTTCGAAAGAACCGTAGCGCGAGCGATGGGCAAAAGTCCCTGAACCCTCGCTTGCTACCAAAATGACCTCAGTTCCATCGCACGCGCGCGTGAATTGCCCCCACATCTGATGAGCACGTAAAACTCCGAAACACTCTTCCATCGAGTGAAGAACGTTGTCGATGTTCTCAATCCAAAGAACGCAAGGGGAGTAGTCCGCGATTGCTTCGCAGAAAACGCCGCAATCCCAGGACATTTCGGATGAGGAATGGATAAGACTTGCTTCCCGGTCCGCCTGGTTGCGTTCCAGCGTTTTCCGCTTCCAAGGACATTCCGTATACGGGCAATCCAAGCGCATCACTGAGTGCAAAGGCGCATGAACGTGCAATGCGTCCAAGCTTGAGACGAGAACTTCCCACGCCACTGAGCAAAATATTTCCGTGTTTCCACACAAGTGGGCAATGAGTGCCCGTATCGATTCCATCTCGCAGCCCAAGAACGACACCTTCACACCCAGCTGTATTCATGTCCTTCAACTGAGCAGAGGGAATGTGTGAGGGAAGCGGAGGGCACCACAGGGGAGTGCGCTGCCTCGTCAAATTCCCGCACTCATCCGCGAAGCTGCGATCTTTGATTTTCCCAATGACGTCCTCAACATCGTGGCAGTACGCAAATTGCACTTCGTGACCAGAGCCGATGAATGCACGCCCGGGAATTCGCAGAATACGTGCGGCAGCACCACTACCGATAATGTCCAGTGATTCGGCCTCGGTAATAGTTCTTAAAGCGATTCGCAGCTCGGTGTTGGCGCGCATGGTCGTATTGACTGCGCCACTGGGGTGCTGGGTTGCATAAAGGAGGTGGAGACCTAAGGAACGACCTTGGGATGCAAGGCGAGAGAATATCTCCAGAGTCGTGGGATGAAGGTCTGCAAGTACACGAAACTCGTCGACAACGATCAGGATCCGGGGAGGGGGAAGTGGCGCTTTGCCCTGTCGATAGTGCTCGTACCACTGCTGGAGATCTTTGACCTGCAATTGGGCGAAATCAGCCTCCCGCTGAGCCAAACAAGAAGCTAAACCACGTAGCGCGCGAGCGGATTTCCCGGGATCAAGATCAGTGAGGACCGCCTCGGTGTGAGGGAGGCGAGCTAAGGGTGCAAGAGCCGAACCTCCTTTATAGTCAACCAAAACAAGACGGAGGCGAGCCGGCGAGTAGCGAGTGCATAAACCGAGAAGCCACGTGCGAAGTGCTTCTGATTTTCCGCTTCCCGTCGTCCCTGCAATAAGCGCGTGTGGCCCTTCGCTCACCAGATCGATGCTGACTTCTCCGGCGGAGTCCTGACCAATGGGAGTCCTTAGTGAGTCATTCGTATCGATTCCATCCCAGGAAAGCTCTGTGAAATCGCAGTCGTTGGGAATGCTCGCGCACGAGCGGGCATGCGTGATCATCTGCCACCATGCCAGTGAAACCGGTGTTTGGTCTGCTGGTATTACGGCTTCGCACCAGGTGGGGAGCTGCGCGTAGCTGTATGCCCACGCGAGGTGAATTTCTTCCTTGACGCGCTTAGTTTCCGCGTCATGCGCTTGCCCCTGTGGTTTCCATTCATCTCCGAGGCCGTGGAGAAAAATGTGCACCGAGTCGGCTCCCGCTGTGCCAAGAATGAGGGGCGGAGAGTCGGTGAAGTGAAGATGGGCGCCTCCTGCTTGCGTTGCGATTTGCGACGCAAACCAAAAGGCCATGAGCTGGGACTGCGAGCCAAGGGCTGCGTAATAGTGGTGCGATAAGGGCTCTTCTGTAAACGGATGTAGCCTGCCTGTTGAAGATTGGGAAGGAGTGGCCTCGGGAACCCCTGAAGGCTCAAGAAGCAAGGGCTTTCCACGTCCAACTAAAGAGGGATAAAGAGCGAATGGTCGAGAAGATCTGGTCGCGGATACGTGAAGGACTAAAGTCACGGCTGCGGCGTCGAGTCGTTTCCCGTGAGAGCCTTGGCGAAAATGTCGAAGCCCAAAGGAGAAGAGAATAACGGCCAGGGGAAGCGCAGCAAGAACGAGATAACTCCTGTTTCCCACTCCGATCGCGCTTATCCGCAGCCCCATGAACAGGGCGATCGGAAGAAACCCGATGAAAGACACCACTGGAAGAGCAAATCCTCTTCGCTGAACAGAACTAGGGAAGGAAAGGACTGCCGGGCGAGCGCGATACGCGTAGAAGTCAGTTGAGCGTGAAAATCTGACTCTAACTTTCAACGCTGGACCGACGCGATAGGTGCGGGTGGGGCAGGCGCGTCTCCAGATTCCGAATCGCCGTGTTTTCACTGAAATCTGGCTCGATTCATCGCGAGGTATGAGCCGCATCCGTTGGTAGCGAGAGGAATCGCTGAGAGTTTCGCACTCGGCTGGGAATTGAGGAGGCGTGTTTCCTGGCAGGGCAATGATGCCTTGGTGGGGACCTCGAATGCATGCGAGATGCCATGGGGCACGCAGCGCAGCTTCTGGAAGAGAAGCAAGCTGTTCAGAATCGGATTGTGAACCAGACACTCTCGCTCAACTCTCTTTCCCAGGATCCTTCTGCTTCTCATCGCAGCATCTCAGGTGATCTGCGTGTTGTCGCAAATTGCCCTTGTTCTGTGGAAAACGCCGATACCGCGTCCGATCTGTGGAAAGTGGGCGCGCGCATTTGAAACGGGGAAATGACACAATGGCGTCTATGAGCGAAGAGGAACGTCAGGTCTTAGATCACTACCGTCAACTCATTGCAGCCGTCGAAGATGCTCGAGCCGCATATTACGATCACGATGCGCCGGTGCTCTCGGATGCGGACTATGACCAGCTCTACCGTCAGCTCGAAGAATTTGAAGCGAAATATCCGCAGTACCGCTCCTCTGACTCTCCGACGACGCGTGTGGGAGGAGCAGCCTCCGATGCTTTTGCCCCCGTTCGTCACCTCCAGCAGATGACAAGTTTGGACGATGTTTTCTCCCTCGAAGAACTTGCCGCGTGGGAATTGCGCATGGCGAATGACACGGGCAGAGATGACTTGGACATGCTCACCGAGGTCAAGATCGACGGTCTTGCAGTGAATCTGCTCTACGAAAATGGCGTGCTGGTGCGCGCTGCAACTCGTGGAGACGGATGGGTTGGCGAGGACGTCACCGCGAACGTTCTGACGATTTCTTCGATCCCGCACCGCCTCAGTGGCCTCGTTCCTGCGCGCGTGGAAATTCGCGGAGAGGTCTATTTTCCGACAAAGGATTTTGAAGCCTTCAACGAGGAGCGTGTGCGCGCTGGCGAGCCTCCCTTCGTCAATGCTCGCAATGCTGCTGCCGGGTCCTTGCGTCAGAAAGACCCACGAAAGACGGCCGAACGCCCTCTTGCCATGCTTGCCCACGGGATCGGAGCTGTCGAGGTTGGAGATACTTCTTTCGAGGCGCCCGAGACTCTTTCAGGATGGTTCTCCTGTCTGAAGGAATGGGGAATGCCTGTTTCCCCTTACACCAAACTTCTGCGCGGACGCGCCGCGATCGAGAAGCGAATCGCTGAGCTAGGAGCGCAGCGTCATTCTCTTGAACACGAAATCGATGGCGTCGTCGTCAAAATTAACGATCGCGCTATTCAGGCTTCCTTGGGGACGACCTCGCGTACTCCTCGCTGGGCCGCAGCCTATAAATTCCCTCCCGAAGAAGTCAACACGCGCCTCCTTGATATCCGAGTCCAAGTCGGACGCACTGGACGTGTCACCCCTTACGGCGTCATGGAGCGAATTCTCGTCGCCGGTTCACACGTTTCTCGGGCAACCTTGCACAATGCAAGCGAAGTAGAACGCAAGGGCGTTCTCATTGGTGACCTTGTCGTCTTGCGTAAAGCCGGCGATGTTATCCCTGAGATCGTCGCTCCGGTTGTTGCCGCACGTGATGGGAGTGAGTATCCCTTCGTGATGCCTGAGGTGTGTCCTTCGTGTGGGACTCGGCTCGCTCCGCAAAAAGAAGGCGATGTGGACTTGCGTTGTCCCAACCAAGCGGGCTGTCCAGCACAAATTACCGAGAGAATTGCACACTTGGGTGCGCGTTCGGCCTTGGATATTGAGGGCTTGGGTGACGAGGCCGCGCTTGCCCTTACCCAGCCGGAAAACAACCGCGACGAGGTGGCTGCCGCGCTCGCGGGTGGTGACGTGGTGCTCCTTGAAGATGGAACACAATTGCGCCTTGCAGGAGTAGAGCACCTCACTCATGCAGAGCTCATCGCCGACGCTGAGGCCCTCCTTCCCGCCCCTCAAACCCCGGTTCTTTCTTCTGAGAGCCAGGTCTTCAATCTTGACGCAGAGCAACTTCGTGACGTTATGGTCTGGAAACCTGTCACTTCGGAAGGAGAAGCAACGGGAGATTGGATGCAAGTCCGTTACTTCTGGACTAAAGCGGTGGGACGAAAAGCATCTGTTCCTTCAAAGAACACGATCATGATGCTCGAACAAATCGAGCAGGCAAAACAGCGTCCCTTGGCGCGAATCCTGGTTGCTCTGTCAATTCGTCACGTTGGCCCCACAGCTGCTGCGGCACTTGCTGCCACCTTCCCCTCAATGGAGTTGCTCTCCAAGGCCTCGGTAGAAGAACTTGCCGAAGTTGAGGGTGTTGGCGCTGTTATCGCTCAGTCTCTCGTTGACTGGCTGGCGGTTCCTTGGCACCAAGATATTGTCCGCGCATGGGCGCAGGCGGGTGTGCGCATGGAAGATGAAAAGCGCGATGACGTGGAGCAGGTTCTGGAGGGACTGACCATCGTCGTTTCCGGTTCAATGCCTGGATACACGCGAGAAGGCGCAAAGGAAGCAATCATCGCCCGCGGAGGTAAGGCCTCGGGATCGGTATCCAAAAAGACATCGTTGGTGATTGCAGGACCCGGATCGGGTTCCAAGGTTGCCAAAGCTGAGTCCTTGGGTGTTCCAGTGGTGGATGAAAGCTATTTCGAACGGGTTCTGCGCGACGGTCTTGCCGTACTCGACGAGTAGGCGCCGCGGGGGACACACTCTCAGACGAGGAATTCGAAAGGATGCAGGAGACGCTCGAGCACTTTGGTGAGCAATGAGCGTTCCTCCCATTCCTCAAAAGAGAGACGGCGCGCATTCGTCAGATCGAGTTCGAAGATCTTATCCATGGTCTGCGCGAATTTGTCCGAGCGGAATTGGACATTGACTTCGTAGTTTCCTTGGAGAGACAGACGGTCAATATTTGCCGTTCCAACGGTTGACCATGCTCCGTCGATCGTCATGGTTTTCGAATGGATCATGGCGTCTTCGTAGAGCCAGATTTCAACGCCTTCTTTAAGGAGCGGGCCGTGGTAGGGGCGCGCGACCCAGTCGGCAAGAATGTGGTTGGAGTACTCGGGAATCAGAATCTGAACGCGAACTCCGCGGCGCGCCGCGTGAACCAAGGCCTCGAAAATCTCACGATCGGGGATGAAATAGGCGCTGGTAATACGGATTGACGAGCGCGCACGATCGATCGCGTCAATGTAGAGGCCGCGCACGGGGTAAAGCAGACGAGAAGGCTGATTGAAAGCGAGGGATACCTCGGAATCCCAACGCGGGGCCCGGGTGCGAGCAATCGAGGGCTGGCCGTGACGCTTGAAGTGGTTCCAAAAATCAATGAAGCCGTACTTAAGCTCTGATACCGCGTCTCCCGTGACGCGCACGTGGGTGTCACGCCACTCCAATGCAGAAGGATCGCCAATGTTGTAACCGCCGACGAAAGCGACCTTGTCGTCAACGACGAGGATCTTTCGGTGATCGCGTCCGGTTTTACGCAGATTCATCGTGAACATTCCCGAACGAATTTCGGGGAAACGACGAATGTATAGATGCGGTGTCTTGGGGAAAACGTAGAAGAACGGATCTTGATTGAGGACGGCGAAACCGTCGTAAACGATATGGACGTCAACTCCGCGTTTCGCAGCGCTGAGCAACGCTGATTTGAAGCGCTTTCCCCACGCATCCGCACGCCAGATATAGGACTCAAAGAAAATGTAGTCTTTCGCCGAGGTAATCGCCTCGAGCATGTCCTCATAGAGGGATGTTCCCTCTGTATACGTGCGAACTTCAGTTCCCTCGACCTGAGTGTCAAGAGGAGGAAAGTAGGGAAGCCACCTGCGACGTGAGGGACTCGTTCTTTGCGGAGCTTATCGACGATATGAACCCCGACAAGCGCCGCCGCCTGGGCACCGAGCACAGTTAATCCAGCGATCTTGAGTGCCCTGATGGTTTGCGTTGAAAGAGACGGACGGCGATGAGACATGGTTTAAAGGGTACTCAAAACTACGCCGAGCTGGGCACAGTATGAGAGGCGCGGCCCATACGGGTATCATCCTTTTTTTATGGCAGGATCAGTACTGACGAGGGTCGCCCGCGTTGCGGGCTTGGCTCGAATCGCACTTCACGCGAAGAAATCACCAGAATCGCTGGTGAACTTGATGTTATTACCGAGGCCGTTGCAAAGGTTTCCGAGGTCGCTACCCCGGACGTGCCCGCGACCTCCCACCCCATTCCGTTGTCTAACGTGTGGCGTGAAGATGAAGTTGGTCCGACGTTGGACCGTGATGAGGTCCTGGCACAGGCCCCCGCACAGCAGGACGGAATGTTCTTGGTTCCGCAGATTTTGGAGGAGGACTGATGAATCCTTTGCTGAAGAAATCAGCATGCGAGCTTGCTGAACTGCTGCGAAGCGGAGAGATCACCTCGGTTGAACTCACTCAGGCATGCCTCGACCGTATTGATGCGATCGATTCCAAGGTCCACGCTTTCCTCTACGTCGATCGTGAAGGCGCACTTGCAACTGCAGCCGAGGTCGATGCTCGTCGCGCTGCAGGTGAAGATCTCCCGCGCCTGGCCGGCGTTCCGATCGCCGTGAAGGACAATATGGTGACCCGAGGCCTGCCGACGACCTGTGCGTCGAAGATCCTTGAAGGCTGGTTGCCTCCCTACGACGCAACCGTTGTGGAGCGTCTACACCAGGCCGGAATGCCCATTGTCGGTAAGACGAACATGGATGAGTTCGCGATGGGCTCCTCGACCGAGCATTCTGCTTTCGGTCGCACGGGTAACCCCTGGGATTTGGATCGCATCCCGGGTGGCTCGGGTGGCGGTTCTGCGGCAGCAGTTGGCGCTTACATGGTGCCTCTCGCCCTGGGGTCTGATACAGGTGGTTCTATTCGCCAGCCCGGAGCCGTTACGGGAACCGTTGGCGCCAAGCCCACTTACGGCGCAGTGTCACGTTACGGATTGATTGCCATGGCCTCGTCGCTGGACCAGATTGGTCCTGTGACCCGCACTGTGGCCGACGCGGCCGCACTGACCGAGGTCATCGGTGGCTTCGATCCCCACGATTCCACCTCGCTCAACGAGCCAGTCCCCGCACTGAGTGCGGGAGTGGAGTCCGTTGCTCGCGCTGGAAAGATCGAGGGACTTCGCGTTGGCGTCGTCCGTGAGCTTTCTGGTGAGGGTTACCAAGAAGACGTGAGCGCGGCGTTCAACGCAACTGTTGAGAAGCTGCGTGATGCAGGTGCTGAAATTGTCGAGGTTTCCTGCCCGAGTTTTGAATATGCGCTTGCCGCCTACTATGATCATGCCTGCTGAGGGTTTCCTCGAACCTCGCGCGTTTTGACGGAATGCGTTACGGCATCCGCGTCGAGCCCAGCGAGGGCCCCGTCACTGCTGAGCGCGTGATGGCTGCGACCCGTGAGGCCGGTTTCGGTGACGAAGTGAAGCGCCGCATTATTTTGGGTACTCACGTTTTGTCCGCAGGCTTCTTTGATGCCTACTACGGAAATGCGCAGAAGGTTCGAACCCTCATCCAGCGCGACTTTGCTCGCGTCTTCGACGAGGTCGATGTCCTGGTATCTCCCACCTGCCCCACGACGGCCTTCCGTTTCGGGGAAAAGATGGATGATCCCATGGCGATGTACCTCAACGACATTGCGACGATTCCGGCGAACCTTGCAGGAATCCCCGCAATGAACGTTCCCAATGCGGTGAGCTCTGAGGGGCTTCCCGTCGGATTCCAGATTCTCGCCCCGGCTCACCACGACCTGAAGATGTACGAGGTCGCAAGCTTGGTTGAGCAGCTCAGCGGCGATATTGCGGGCAACTGCCCGGCAGCGCAGTGGGAGGAAAAGTGATGAGTGAACTGATGGACTACCAGGAAGCAACAGCTTCCTTCGATCCGGTCCTCGGAATCGAAGTACACGTCGAATTGGGTACCGCCACAAAGATGTTCGATGCTGCTCCCAACGCCTTTGGCGGGGACCCGAACACCTACGTGACGCCTGTGTCCTTGGGACTGCCCGGCTCCTTGCCCGTGGTTAATCACAAGGCAGTGGAGTATGCCATCAAGATTGGTCTGGCACTGAACTGTTCGATCGCGAAGAGCTGCCGCTTTGCGCGTAAGAATTATTTCTACCCGGACCTCACGAAGGCTTTCCAGACCTCACAGTCCGATGAGCCCATCGCTTATGACGGTTATGTTGACGTCGAGTTGGAAGATGGAACCATGTTCCGCGTTCAGATTGAGCGCGCACACATGGAAGAAGACGCCGGTAAGAACACCCACATCGGTGGCGCTGACGGGCGAATTCAGGGTGCAGACCACTCGCTGGTTGACTACAACCGTGCGGGCGTTCCCTTGGTCGAGATCGTGACGCGCCCCATCGAGGGTGCGGGCGAGCGAGCCCCCGAGGTTGCTGCTGCTTACGTCCAGGCTCTGCGTGATATCTTCCGTACTCTCGGCGTTTCCGAGGCGCGTATGGAGCGTGGAAATGTGCGAGCAGACATCAACGTTTCGCTGCGCCCCACTCCGAGCTCTCCTTTGGGAACCCGAACCGAAACGAAGAACGTCAACTCCTTTAGGGGAATTGCAAACGCGGTTCGCTATGAGATCCAGCGTCAGGCTCAGATCCTGAGCGAAGGTGGAAGCATCCTGCAGGAAACCCGTCACTTCCACGAAGAAGACGGTTCTACTTCTTCAGGTCGTGAAAAGTCCGATGCAGAAGATTACCGTTACTTCCCCGAGCCGGACCTTGTTCCAGTCGTTCCCTCTGAGGAATGGGTGGAGTCCCTGCGTGCAAGCCTTCCCGAGCTGCCTGTTGCTAAGAGGCGCCGCTTGCGTGAGCAGTGGGGCTTCGCCGATAAGGAAATGCGCGATGTGATCAACGCCGGTGCTCTTGAGCTCATCGAGGCGACGGTTGTGGCGGGAGCTGATCCTAACGCTGCCCGAAAGTGGTGGATGGGTGAATTGGCTCGCTACGCCAAGGACAACCAGCTTCCTCTGGAAGAATTGCCTGTTACTCCCGCTCAGATCGCCCAGCTTCAATCCCTGGTTGATGGTGGTCGCCTGACGGATAAGCTGGCTCGCCAAGTCCTCGAAGGAGTTCTTGCCGGCGAAGGCGATCCCGAGCAGGTTGTCGCTGCGCGTGGCCTCGAGGTCGTCTCCGACGAAGGCGCGCTTACCGCGGCAGTCCAGGAAGCTCTGGATGCAAACCCTGATGTCGTCGAGAAGATCAAGGGCGGCAAGGTACAAGCCGCCGGTGCGTTGGTCGGCGCCGTCATGAAGGCAACTCGCGGTCAGGCCGATGCTGCACGCGTTCGCGAACTCATTATGGAAATGGTTGGCGCCTGAGCTCGTTTTGAGTTCACGCCCGTGGCCGGTCCTGAAGGACCGGGCCCTTTCCATATGTGAGGACGCTGGGGGAGGGGTGGAGTATTCCTGTGCGTCAAATACCTTGTTGCAGCGTCAATTTTGCGTAATGTGGGACAACACTGCACCCCTGCAGTTACGCGGCTACGATGAGGTCAGAGCCCGGTGGGCTCGCCCCGTAAAATTCGGAAATGCAAAGGTGACCAATGCGTACTTCTCCGTCATACACCGCGTCCTACCGCCTTGACATCGATGAGTCCACTCTCTCGATCGCGCAGATCGTGGATGCTGTATCTTCTACTGGCGCACAGATCAAGGGCCTTGACGTCGCCGAGTCTGATCGTGGACACATCGTCATTGACCTCACCTGCGACATGCGTGATTCTGACCATCGTCGTGAGGTACGCCAGATTCTGGATGGTCTTGAAGGTGTGCATACCTCCTCTGTTGCAGACCAGACCTTTATGGCTCACGTCGGTGGCAAGATCGAAGTGCATCCTAAGGTTCCGCTTCGTAACCGCGATGATCTCTCCCGCGCATACACCCCCGGTGTTGCTCGCGTGTGCACCGCGATCCACGACATGCCCGAAAAGGCTCACCTGCTGACCATGAAGGCAAACTCGGTTGCAGTCGTTTCTGATGGCACTGCTGTTCTGGGCCTGGGCGATATTGGCCCCGAGGCTGCTCTTCCCGTTATGGAAGGCAAGGCTGTTCTCTTCAAGCAGTTCGGTGACGTTGATGCGTGGCCGGTTGTCCTGGACACGAAGGACACTGAAGAGATTATCTCTATCGTGAAGGCGATTGCCCCCGCATACGGCGGCATTAACCTTGAAGACATTTCCGCACCTCGCTGCTTCGAAATTGAAGAGCGACTTCGTGCCGAACTTGATATTCCCGTCTTCCACGATGACCAGCACGGTACCGCAATCGTGGTTTTGGCCGCGCTGATCAATGCCCTCAAGCTGGTGAACAAGAAGATTGAGGATGTTCGCATCGTTGTCTCCGGTGTGGGCGCCGCGGGTTCGGCAATCATCAAGCTGCTGCTGGCACAGGGGGCGCGCGACATCGTTGGCTACGGTCGTACGGGTGCGCTGGCTGGGGACGATATTGAGGGGATGCACCCCTCACGTGCATGGCTGGCTCAAAACACCAACCCGCGCATGGTTCACGGCTCCCTCAAGGAAGGTATTGCCGATGCTGACGTCTTCATCGGCGTCTCTCACGGCAACATTTTGGAGCCTTCGGACATTGCAAAGATGGCTCCCGGTGCAATTGTTTTCGCCCTCGCGAACCCGACTCCCGAGGTCGACCCCATTGCTGCCGCAGAGTATGCAGCAATCGTGGCAACCGGTCGTAGCGACTACCCGAACCAGATCAACAACGTTCTGGCCTTCCCGGGTCTGTTCCGCGGTTTGCTGGATGCGAAGGTCAAGGAAATTACGACCGAGGTACTGCGCGTTGCTGCAAACGCAATTGCCGATGTGATCTCTGAAGAAGAGCTCTCTCCGAACTACATCATTCCTGGTGTCTTTAACGAGGCAGTTCCCGGTGCCGTGTCGAAGGCTGTTCGTCACGCGGTTCATGATCTGCCCACGATTGATATCCAGTTCAAGAAGACATGGATCTTCACTGATTCGGACGCGCTTAGCGTAGTTCTTTTGCAGGGACCTGCTTCCTTGTGAGGCAGGGTCCCGCTGATCGATTAACGCGAATAATTTGGCGCTATTCCACCGAAAAAAATCGCTTCTCTTCTTCATTCAGATTGACGAGGCCGCGCCAACTATGCTGCTTTGTGTGCTGGTTCACGTGGTTTTGGTTTGACGTGGGGGGTGGTGGGTGTGTAGATTTTTCTCTTGTCGCCGCGGCCTTGGTGCTGTGGTGGTGGCCTTCTTTCTTGGCTTTTCCTGCTGGTTTTGGTGGGTTTGGTTGGGAGATGTGGGGGTGTTGTTTGTGAACTCGATAGTGTGTTTGTTTTTTGTTTTTATGCCTGTTTTTTGTTTTTGAGTATTTTTTTGGTTGGGATTGCCTACTGCTTTTGGTGGTGGGTTTTCCGGGCTTATTGTTTTTACAGTTTTGTTCGGAGAGTTTGATCCTGGCTCAGGACGAACGCTGGCGGCGTGCTTAACACATGCAAGTCGAACGCTGAAGGCTCAGCTTGCTGGGCTGGATGAGTGGCGAACGGGTGAGTAACACGTGAGTAACCTGCCCTCTTCTTTGGGATAACGGTCGGAAACGGCTGCTAATACCGGGTATTCACTGTCCTTCGCATGGGGGGTGGTGGAAAGGTTTTTTCTGGTGGGGGATGGGCTCGCGGCCTATCAGCTTGTTGGTGGGGTGATGGCTTACCAAGGCTTTGACGGGTAACCGGCCTGAGAGGGTGACCGGTCACATTGGGACTGAGATACGGCCCAGACTCCTACAGGGAGGCAGCAGTGGGGAATATTGCACAATGGGCGAAAGCCTGATGCAGCGACGCCGCGTGAGGATGAAGGCCTTCGGGTTGTAAACCTCTTTCGCTCATGGTCAAGCCGCAACTTTGGGTTGTGGTGAGGGTAGTGGGTAAAAAAGCACCGGCTAACTACGTGCCAGCAGCCGCGGTAATACGTAGGGTGCGAGCGTTGTCCGGAATTATTGGGCGTAAAGGGCTTGTAGGCGGTTTGTCGCGTCTGCCGTGAAATCCTCTGGCTTAACTGGGGGCGTGCGGTGGGTACGGGCAGACTTGAGTGCGGTAGGGGAGACTGGAACTCCTGGTGTAGCGGTGGAATGCGCAGATATCAGGAAGAACACCGGTGGCGAAGGCGGGTCTCTGGGCCGTTACTGACGCTGAGGAGCAAGCGTGGGGAGCGAACAGGATTAGATACCCTGGTAGTCCACGCTGTAAACGTTGGGCACTAGGTGTGGGGGCCACCCGTGGTTTTCTGCGCCGTAGCTAACGCTTTAAGTGCCCCGCCTGGGGAGTACGGCCGCAAGGCTAAAACTCAAAAGGAATTGACGGGGGCCCGCACAAGCGGCGGAGCATGCGGATTAATTCGATGCAACGCGAAGAACCTTACCAAGGCTTGACATGCACGGCGGCACTGCAGAGATGTGGTGGCATTTAGTTGGTCGTGTGCAGGTGGTGCATGGTTGTCGTCAGCTCGTGTCGTGAGATGTTGGGTTAAGTCCCGCAACGAGCGCAACCCTTGCCCTATGTTGCCAGCACGTTATGGTGGGGACTCGTGGGGGACTGCCGGGGTTAACTCGGAGGAAGGTGGGGATGACGTCAAATCATCATGCCCCTTATGTCTTGGGCTTCACGCATGCTACAATGGCTGGTACAGAGGGTTTGCGATACTGTGAGGTGGAGCGAGATCCCTAAAGCCGGTCTCAGTTCGGATTGGGGTCTGCAACTCGACCCCCATGAAGGTGGAGTCGCTAGTAATCGCAGATCAGCAACGCTGCGGTGAATACGTTCTCGGGCCTTGTACACACCGCCCGTCACGTCACGAAAGTTGGTAACACCCGAAGCCCATGGCCTAACCGTTTTGGGGGAGTGGTCAGAAGGTGGGATTGGCGATTGGGACGAAGTCGTAACAAGGTAGCCGTACCGGAAGGTGCGGCTGGATCACCTCCTTTCTAGGGAGCCCTTTTTTTGGGGATGCGCGCCTGGCTGGTTTGGTTGGGTGTGTGTTTCTTGTGCCTGCATTTGGACGCTGCCTGTTTGGGTGGTGGGTGTGGGTGCGTTATTGGGTTGGGCATAAATGTTATGCAAGAGGCAAGCATGCTGTCGGGTTCACGTTCAACACCTGTTGGGCGCTTTGCCTGCGACTGTTGATGCTGGATGGTTTTCTGGTGTTGGTGGTTGTGTGGTGTGTTGTTTGTGATCTGTATAGTGGTTGATGAGCATCTTTATTGCAATTGAAACCTATTTTTCTCTGTTGAGAGTTTTTTGTGTTTTATTGTTTTTTGTGTCTGTGGTTTTGTTTAGTTTTTGTGGGCATTCGGTGGATGCCTTGGCACTCAGAGCTGATGAAGGACGTGGCGGTCTGCGATATGCCTTAGGGAGTTGACGAGCGAGCGTTGATCTAAGGATTTTCGAATGGGGAACCTAGCTGGTGTTATGGCCAGTTACCATCACTTGAATGAAATAGGGTGGTGGGGGAACGCGGGGAAGTGAAACATCTCAGTACCCGTAGGAGAAGATATTCCGTGAGTAGTGGCGAGCGAAAGCGGAGGAGGCTAAACCTTGTGCGTGTGATAGGCGGCGGCCGTTGCGCATGGGGTGTTGTGGGGCATGATCGTTCGCCTTCTGCCGGGGGTGGGCATGGTGTGTTGTTGGTGGTTGAACCTCTTGGGATGGGGACCGTAGTGCGTGATAGTCGTGTAGGCCAGCCGGTGACATGTTGTGTGGGTTGTGTTCCCGAGTAGTGCAGGGACTCGTGAAATCTCGTGTGAATCTGCCAGGACCACCTGGTAAGCCTAAATACTACTGAGTGACCGATAGTGCATAGTACCGTGAGGGAATGGTGAAAAAGTACCCCGGGAGGGAGTGAAATAGTACCTGAAACCGGATGCTTTTAAGCCGTCAGAGCCTTGTGGGGTGATGGCGTGCCTTTTGAAGAATGAGCCTGCGAGTCAGTGGCATGTGGCGTGCTTAACCCGTGTGGGGTATGCGTAGCGAAAGCGAGTCTGAAATATGGCGTTTGTCGCGTGTTCTGGACCCGAAGCGGGGTGATCTACCCATGGCCAGGTTGAAGCAAGGGTAAGACTTTGTGGAGGACCGAACCCACCAGGGTTGAAAACCTGGGGGATGAGCTGTGGGTAGGGGTGAAAGGCCAATCAAACTCCGTGATAGCTGGTTCTCCCCGAAATGCATTTAGGTGCAGCGTTGTGTGGTTCCTGTTGGAGGTAGAGCTACTGGATGGCCGATGGGCCCTGTGGGTTACTGACGTCAGCCAAACTCCGAATGCCAATAGGGTTGAGCATGGCAGTGAGACTGCGGGGGATAAGCTTCGTAGTCGAGAGGAAACAGCCCAGATCATCAGCTAAGGCCCCTAAGTGTGCGCTAAGTGGGAAAGGATGTGGAGTCGCGGTGACAACCAGGAGGTTGGCTTAGAAGCAGCCATCCTTGAAAAGAGTGCGTAATAGCTCACTGGTCAAGTGATTTCGCGCCGACAATGTGGCAGGGGCTTAAGCGTACCGCCGAAGCTGTGGCAGCAACACATATAGCTGGCGTCATTGAATGATTGTTGGTGTGTTGTTGGGTAGGGGAGCGTCCTGCATGAGGGTGAAGCCTGGGGGAACCTCTGGTGGATTGTGTGGGAGTGAGAATGCAGGCATGAGTAGCGAGATCTGCGGTGAGAATCCGCAGCGCCGATTGACTAAGGGTTCCAGGGCTAGGGTTTATCCGCCCTGGGTTGAGTCAGGTCCTAAGGCGAGGCCGACAGGCGTAGTCGATGGATAACCAGTTGATATTCTGGTACCGCCTAGCAACCGTCCAATACTGAGATCATCATGCTAACCAATTTTGCCGACCAATGGTCATGCCCCTCAGGGCGTGATTGGCAGTTGGTCTTAGGGACCCAGTGGTGGAGGTAAGCGTATTAACAGGGGTGACGCAGAAAGGTAGCTGCAGTGCGCCGGTGGTTTGGCGTATTTAAGGGTTGTGGCCCGTTTCCTAGGTAAATCCGGGAGACACTAGGGGTGAGAACTGATGAGGGACGCACGTGTGTGTGGACTTGTGGTGATCCTATGCTGCCGAGAAAAAGCCTCGACGCGAGGGGCAAGGCGCCCGTACCTAAACCGACTCAGGTGGTCAGGGTAGAGTATACCGAGGCGTTCAGGTGAATCATGGTCAAGGAACTCGGCAAAATTCCTCCGTAACTTCGGGAGAAGGAGGACCCCCTAGCTTCCCAGCGCCGCGCGTGCTGGTGGGGCCGGGGGTCGCAGAGAATAAGGGAGAAGCGACTGTTTATCAAAAAAACACAGGTGCGTGCGAAGCCGTAAGGCGATGTATACGCACTGACGCCTGCCCCGGTGCTGGAAGGTTGAGAGGAACCGTCAACGCCCTCCGGGGTGTGAAGCGGTGAATTTAAGCCCCAGTAAACGGCGGTGGTAACTATAACCATCCTAAAGGTAGCGAAATTCCTTGTCGGGTAAGTTCCGACCTGCACGAATAGCGTAACGACTTCTCCGCTGTCTCGACCGTGAACTCGGCGAAATTGCAGTACGAGTAAAGATGCTCGTTTCGCGCAGAAGGACGGAAAGACCCCGGGACCTTTACTATAGCTTGGTATTGGTGTTCGCTTGTGCTTGTGTAGGATAGGGTGGGAGACTGTGAAGCTGCGGCGCCAGCCGTGGTGGAGTCGTCGTTGAAATACCATTCTGGTTCAAGCGGTCACCTCAACCTTGGCCCGTGATCCGGGTTGGGGACAGTGCCTGGTGGGTAGTTTAACTGGGGCGGTTGCCTCCTAAAAATGTAACGGAGGCGCTCAAAGGTTCCCTCAGCCTGGTTGGTAATCAGGTGGCGAGTGCAAGTGTACAAGGGAGCTTGACTGTGAGACCGACGGGTCGAGCAGGTGCAAAGCAGGAACTAGTGATCCGGCCATGGCACGTGGGTGCGTGGTCGCTCAACGGATAAAAAGGTACCCCAGGGGATAACAGGCTGATCTTGCCCAAGAGTCCATATCGACGGCATGGTTTGGCACCTCGATGTCGGCTCGTCGCATCCTGGGGCTGGAGTTGGTCCCAAGGGTTGGGCTGTTCGCCCATTAAAGCGGTACGCGAGCTGGGTTCAGAACGTCGTGAGACAGTTCGGTCCCTATCCTCTGTGCGCGTAGGAAACTTGAAAAGGGCCGTCCCTAGTACGAGAGGACCGGGATGGACGAACCTCTGGTGTGCCAGTTGTACCGCCAGGTGCATGGCTGGTTGGCTACGTTCGGGAAAGATAACCGCTGAAAGCATCTAAGCGGGAAACTTGCTTTGAGATGAGGTTTCCACACCCCCCTGTGGGGTGGAAGGCCCCCGGCAGACTACCGGGTTGATAGGCCAGAGGTGGAAGCACCGCGAGGTGCTCGTGAGCCGACTGGTACTAATGGGCCGACACTAAACACAAACACATCAACCACACTGTTTACACCGCATGGTTGACAGACACTAAGAGAGTGCTCGTCGCCACTATACGGATCACAACCAACACAAACCCCCCACGCCAAACGCGCGGCCAACACGCGCGCGGTACACGCCCGGGGGTATTCAAGTGAATATGGTTGAACCATCTTGTGGTGGTCATAGCCGC
>BNJU01005346.1_pt1 | contig 144618 bp, 105 predicted proteins | sample 8539281 | NCBI WGS metagenome assembly BNJU01 (sample SAMD00202456, study PRJDB9452) | human saliva metagenome | isolation source: human saliva | place: Japan
ATTTATACTAAAGGGTGAACAAGCTTACAAGTAGATGGGTGAGACGGGTTAAATGGTAGATACTGGGTGGCTGGTACAAAAGTAATTACTTTTTGTTTTCTCTACAAACAACTTAATAACATGAGCAAAAGTACACATTTGTGGACAGCCACCCCAAAGGTGAGCAGAAGACTTGGGAAGATTCTGTCATGATGGATTCAACTGATTACCCTTTTTGATACTTACACCTCAAGGATGCAGGCAGACATCCTAAAAAGTGGTAAGAAGAAAAAGGTGGTATGAAGGTTCATACGGTGATGAAGTTCCACGTTGGCGTTCCCATGGTCATACGAGCTGACCTCTGCCACTCACGCATGATCAGTATCTGCTTAAGGAAGTGCATCTTCCTAAGGATGCAACCCTTACACGTGGACAGAGCATACGTTGATTATGCACACTCAGCGACTTAAAGAGGAGGGGCGTAGGCTGTGTTACCAAGATGAAAGAACCTCACTATAGGGAGCTGTCCTCCGTAACCTATGTAAGCCCTGACGGACTGGTTACACTACAGACAAGAAGATCGTCTTTGAGAAAGGGGAGATAGACATGAGGCAAGACAGGTGGAACTGTGAGTAATAACTCACATAAGTCTGTTGTCGTGCTGACCAGTAACTTTTAGAACTTGATGTAAAAGACCTTGAGGAGATCTACAAGCGCAGATGGGATATTGAGTCACTTTATAAGCAACTCAAACAAAACTTTTCGCTGCATTTCTTCTATGGTAACAGTGTACAATGCCACACAGATACAAACATGAGAGTACTAAGTAGATATTGAAAATTAGTTTTTATATCATATCTTTTTGCGGACATATAAAAGAAGTACAACTATCGGAAAGATCAAGATTATAGAACTGACAGACAAAAGAGCGTCTTCAGTTGGAGGAGGGCTTCCGTCGTGGCAAGAGTCATTCCTTCCGTATGCGTTGCCGTGCCATGCTGTTGAAATCAATGGTCTAACATCAAAAAGAAGTCGGTATTCAAACAGAAATGACAGACATATCAGTGAACTCATGGGTGAAACAGTTTCAGTGTGAAGGTGTCACGGGTCTGGATACACGTCTCAGGCGAGGTCGGAAACCGATATAATAGACAGTTCTGACGAGGATGTGGTACGCAGAGCCATCGAGAATGACAGGCAGGTGTGAAGAAAGCGAAAGAAGCCTGGCAGCAGGCTTCCGGCAAGAAAGCGAGCGAAAGTACCTTCCGGGCTTTTTTATCCGCATTGGCGCGAGATATAGACGTATAAGGAAACGTCCAAGGGAGACCCTCGCCGCAGCTCTATGCCTACAAGAGCCAGAAGCTGCAAGAACTCGTACAACAGGAAAAAGACGGTCTCATAGACCTTTACTATGGTGATGAGAGTCATGTCTGCACGGATGGATATGTGCCATACGGTTGGCAGTTCTGCGGTGAAGATGTCTACATCCCCTCTGAAAGAGTCTCAGCTCAATATATTCGGTATGATAGACCGCAGGAATAGATATGAGGGATTCACTACGACAGAGAACATGACTGCAGATAAGGTCGCTGACTTTCTTGACCGTATGTCAGCTCCATATCAGCAAAAGAACCTTTGTGGTCCTTGACAACACAAGTGTACACAGATGCATGGCTTATGGAACTTCGTCCCCGTATGGGAGAAAGCAGGGGCTGTTCCTTTTCTTTCTCCCTCACTGTGCCCATGCTTAATATTGCCGAGACTCTTTGGCGCATCCTCAGAGAAATGGCTCAGACCTGTGGATTATCTCTGTCAGACGCCCTGCTCTATACCACCAACAGGCTTTGGCGGCAATCAGGGGTCTGGACTCAAAATCAATTTTAAACCATGTAGCTTTAGTATAAATTAATTCTTACGACCTACTTATAATATGCAAACATATGAATGGTATTTTACATATTTCAACTGTTTTCAATGGGTATTCTCTTCCTGGAGCAACAAATATCAGGAGTGTTGTTGGTGGTTATTATTTCAGATTGCCTTCTTGTGAGAGCATCTTATCCACCATTGTTCATCAGACATATGATGATATAATATATCAACTTACATAAAGAGCATATGAAAAGACTATATTTATTGGGGGCTAATTTGTCTATATTGCATGATCAGACTAATATGTGTAATTCTACTTATACAGGATACAAAAGTAATGATAATATAAGGTAGACTAAGTATATCATAAATGAAATAATTGATTGAAGGAAATAAAATGTTTATCATGCCGTTATTATTAAATAAACCATAAAATATAAAAGAATATGCGTTTGTCAGTAATGGTATTCTCATTATTTATTGCCTTATCTGTACATTCCCAGAAAACAGATACTATCCTCTCAATATCCTATTTTTAGGATATTATAGGTTAGTATGACCTATGAAGAACACTATAACCAGGCGAGTAATATGAAAGAAAAGAGTGTTCCATGACAGACTCTATTGGAATTGCTCGACATAATATTGATTAATGGTATTAAGTTTGTTATGGATTATACAGATGTTTCATCTTGTCATGATATACGTGCAATGGTTCGAGCAATACAGCTGTGATGACTCTCCTATATTCTTTGGGAGGAGTCATATTTTCTTGATAGTAAATTAGGTGTCTATAACTATTAAATCTCTACCATCGGAAAGAAGTGATGTGATATGCCTAATTTTTCTTTCTTCTATGGATTTACTAAAAATCGTGCTGTGTTTGATATACAAATGTAGCCCTTCACAATAAGCTCATAAATCAAGCAAACGATTTGCTTATATATCTCTCTGAAAATATAGGAAACCAATCGAAGAATATGAAATTAAGAAACTCTCTCAAAAGCAAAATAATACATCTCAAAAGTATAAAGCACAATGGTACTCCTTATGCAGTTCAGGTGCTTCCCTTCCAAGAGCAAAGTGGCAGTCAAATGGTATAGAAATGAGTTATGGGTATATCAAGTAATGGTACCAGTATCTATCTCTTTCCTTAATGAAAAGGGTTATCATATTCAAATTTAGGAAAATACTTCAAACCGACAGAGAAGACAAAAATCCACATGGTGATAACTTATTGACGCAATTTTCTTTCATCATCTATATCGTCCCAATTATCGAGTCCAACTTCCACTCTCTATGAGATGATGTCAGTATCTTTTAGAGTTTAACAAGCTCTCAACTTTTCGCTATCGTGTTTGCCCACTGCCTCTGTTGTTATAATGCCAGCAAGACATTTGCTCCAACAGAACTATGCCGTTTAAGATTAGTTATATCAATACCTGTTTCATTTAGGTTTACGATAGTAGAAGCTCCCATATCATTGCGTATAAAGTATCTCTAATAATAACTATCTTTGTCCTATTAAGTTCCTATGTATATAGAATCTGTTTCCTCTGAATCTACGGCACTCTTGATATGATTAATTGTTGAGTTTATCTTATCACATCATTATTTTCCTTTATTAGAATGTCATTTACATCTTCAATATACAAACTTACATAGAATAGACAATCGTTCTTCCTCGGTTAGGATCGTTGTGATTTGCTTGAAAATATGTACACCTTTGTGGTGGCTTAACAACGACGGCTTGCTCTACTAATAATCTGCGGGGTAGTTGTGATTTGGCTTAAATATGTACACCTTTGTAGTGCAACAACAACTGCAAATATACATATAATCTTCTAACATAAGTTGTGATTTGCTTGAAAATATGTACCTGTGGTAATAACAACAACAATACTTTCCTTTAGGGTCTAACTATTTAATTATGATTTGCTTGAAAAATATGTACCTTTGTGGTACTTAACAACAACAATCGACAGACACTAGGAGTATCAAGGGTTGTGATTTGCTTGAAAATATGTACCTTTATTAGTAGCAACAACAACACAAGGTTTTCATAAAACAGTCCAACTGTTGTGATTTGCTTGAAAATATGTACCTTTGTGGTAGTAACAACAACAGACGAAAGACAAACAGTTAAGCCAGTAGGTTGTGATTTGCTTGAAAAATATGTACCTTTATTGGTAACAACAACAACGAGAAATTTCGTACCAAGACGGGAAAGGGTCTGGTTGTGATTTGCTTGAAAATATGTACCTTTAGTGGTACAACAACAACAACACCAACATTTAGCGAGATCAATGTTGTGATTTGCTGAAAATAGTACCTTTATTGGTAGCAACAACAACTAATCACATGATCACATCCACTTGCTCAGTTGTGATTTGCTTGCAAATATGTACCTTTAGTGGCAGCAACAACAATATACTATTGATAGTGCTAAGGTGGAATGGTTGTGATTTGCTTGAAAATATGTACCTTTGTGGTAGCAACAACAACCACGCTCGGGTTAACACCTGCATTTAACAGTTGTGATTTGCTTGAAAATATGTACCTTTGTGGTAGCAACAACAACGTCACGTTGATTCTGATCGTTAAGTATTTTGTTGTGATTTGCTTGAAAATATGTACCTTTGTGGTACAGCAACAACCTTCCTCATCGTATGAGTGTCAAATGACATTGTTGTGATTTGCTTGAAAATATGTACCTTTTATGGTAGCAACAACAACGAGGTATGCAGAGTGCAATTGCGCACGATATAGTTGTGATTTGGCGAAAATATATGTACCTTTAGTGTTAGCAACAACAGCAAAACAGAACTTACGTGCGCTACTTCGTTATCGGTTGTGATTTGTGAAAATATGTACCTTTGGTACACAACAACCAACTAGGCTCAGATACATTAGGTGCTAATTCCTGTTGTGATTTGCTTGAAAATATGTACCTTTGTGGTAGCAACAACAACTAGAGCCTACACTCTGTAGAGCCTACCCCTAGGTTGTGATTTGTGGAAATATGTACCTTTATCGTAGCAACAACAACTTGCGTGATTTTTATCTCCGTTGCAATCGTTGTGATTTGCTTGAAAATATATGTACCTTTGTGGTAGCAACAACAACGCCACGCTACCGCGTGTAATGCGGCTACATGTTGTGATTTGTGAAAATATGTTACCTTTGTGGTAGCAACAACAATAACGGACATTCAACGGTGATACTTACTCGTTGAGTTTGCTTGAAAATATGTGACCTTTAGTGGTAGCAACAACAACACTTCTTCGTCATATGTGTCGAATGACATAGTTGTGATTTGCTGAAAATATGTACCTTTGTGGTAGCAACAACAACGAGTTTCCTCATTTCGCATTGCCTTTTATGTTGTGATTTGCTTGAAAATATGTACCTTTGTAGTGTAACAACAACCTAGTTGTATTCGGTGAGTGTTTCACTCGATGTTGTGATTTGCTTGAAAATATGTACCTTTGTGGTAGCAACAACAACAATGTTGGAACAGGCATAACACCGTTGCGAGTTGTGATTTGCTTGAAAATATGTACCTTTGTGGTGGCAACAACAACTTTTATTGAAATCATAGCCGCGGAGGAGGTTGTTGTGATTTGCTGAAAATATGTGCCTTTGTGGTAGCAACAACAACAACTGTTTCTGCTGATTGGATGCACGCCTGTTGTGATTTGGCGAAAATGTACTGCCTTTGTGGTATGCAACAACAACAGAGAAAAGTAAAAGTGGATACCACACCAATGGTTGTGATTTGCTTGAAAATATGTACCTTTGTGGTAGCAACAACAACACACACGATTACTATTAAGTGGGTCAAGTGGTTGTGATTTGCTGAAAAATATGTACCTTTGTGGTAGCAACAACAACCGATAGAACTACCAGTTACTATCTATTTACCGGTTGTGATTTGTGAAAATATGTACCTTTGATGGTAGCAACAACGACGACAGCGTGTCAAAATGATGATTGACAGAGGTGTTGTGATTTGCGAAAATATATGTACCTTTGTGGTAGCAACAACAACAATTCGTGAAACAATCATAACAACCTGTGTTGTGATTTGCTTAATATGTACCTTTGTGGTAACAACAACATTAATTGTTTAGTGTTGACTCAACGAGTTGTGATTTGCTTGAAAATATGTACCTTTGTGGTAGCAACAACAACACAATAGCAAGTCGTTGTGCACAACAAGCTGTTGTGATTTGCTTGAAAATATGTACCTTTGTGGTAAATGCAACAACACACTGCCTTTTACTTTTCAAAGGTAGCTAGTTGTGATTTGTGCAATATGTACCTTTGTGGTATGCAACAACTAGCGCACGCTTATGAGTAAGAAGGATTAAGTTGTGATTTGCGAAAATATATTACCTTTGTGGTAGCAACAACAACAAGCCTTGGCTAATCAGCTGCAACATGCCCGTTGTGATTTGCTTGAAAATATGTACCTTTGAGTAGCAACAACAGCTAAGGTCAGGTTTATTATCATTGACTAATGGTTGTGATTTGCTGAAAATATGTACCTTTGTGGTAGCAACAACAACGTGTCCACAACCATAACCGAAACATCGTTGTGATTTGCTGAAAATATGTACCTTTGTGGTAGCAACAACAACGAGTATATAGCTATTAGCAGCTAGCCTGTTGTGATTTGCTTGAAAAATCATGTACCTTTAATGGTAGTAACAACAACAGTAATTAGCCTATCCAGATGGAATCAGTTGTGATTTGCTTGAAAATATATGTACTTTATTGGTAGCAACAACAAGTATATCTACTATACGCCCAACTACCTGTTGTGATTTGCTTGAAAATATGTACCTTTGTGGTAGCAACAACAACCCTGATTAATACGCTGACAGATACCCAAGAGTTGTGATTTGCTTGAAAATATATTACCTTTGTGGTAGCTAACAACAAATTATCCTTCCCACGCCTTATAGAATGCAGTTGTGATTTGCTTGAAAATATGTACCTGTAGTGGCAACAACTAAACACTTCTCTACCGTTTAAAATGCTATCTAGTTGTGATTTGCTTGAAAATATATTGCCTTTAATGGTAGCAACAACAACCTTATATTTGGAGTACGTCGGAACGCACCCGTTGTGATTTGCTTGAAAATATGTACCTTCTGTGGTAGCAACAACAAGCCGGACTTGTTGGTGATGGTAAGTCATAGTTGTGATTTGCTTGAAAATATGTTACCTTTGTGGTAGCAACATAACACTATTCAGGCTGTTGGTCCAGCATTGGTGTTGTGATTTGCTTGAAAAATATGTACCTTTAATGGTATATAACGATCACGTCCACCTTTCAATCAACAAACGAGTTGTGATTTGTGAAAATATGTAATGGTAGCAACAACAACTATAACTTTACAATCTGTTAACCTTTGGTTGTTGTGATTTGCTTGAAAATATGTACCTTTGTGGTAGCAACAACAACTCCTTTTGGCATTCCTAATCAAGCATAGGCTGTTGTGATTTGCTTGAAAATATGTACCTTTGTGGTAGCAACAACAACCGTAATTAACCTATCAGATGGAATCCCAGTTGTGATTTGCTTGAAAATATGTCACCTTTGTGGTAGCAACAACAACAGCACGAAAGAGCAGCTATCTTGAGGTGCAGTTGTGATTTGCTTGAAAAATATGTACCTTTGTAGGTAACAACAACAGTAAAAGCGGTCTGAGATTTGCCGACCGCGTTGTCATTTGCTTAATATGTACCTTTGTGGTAGCAACAACAACATGCTATATGCTGATTCTTCATACTGTCGGTTGTGATTTGCTTGAAAAATATGTACCTTTGTGGTGCAACAACAACCGTTAGATGCAGCACTTTGGGATAGCTAGTTGTGATTTGCTTGAAAATATATTACCTACTGTGGTAGCAACAACAAGATTCGATACGATATTTTTAACTCGATGTTGTGATTTGCTTGAAAATATGTACCTTTGTGGTAGCAACAACAACGTATTTAATTTATAATTTGAATAACTGCGGGTTGTGATTTGCTTGAAAATATGTGTGACAATGGTAGCAACAACAACGTGATGATAGTTCCCAACACCGACATTTTAGTTGTGATTTGCTGCAAATATGTTACCTTTATTGGTAGCCCAACAACGAGATTCAAACATACAAAGTTGGAATGACCGTTGTGATTTGTCGAAAAATATGTACCTTGTAGGTAGCAACAACAAGCAATAAGGCAGATTTTCATTGTTGTAAGTGTTGTGATTTGCTTGAAAAATATGTACCTTTGTGGTAGCAACAACAACATAATGGCGTCAACTCATAACAAGGAAGCGGTTGTGATTTGCTTGAAAATATGTGACCTGATGGTATCAACAACAACGAAAATTCAAACATGCAAAGGTTGAAATGACCGTTGTGATTTGCTTGAAAATATGTACCTTTATAGTAGCAACAACAACACAGTAATTAACGCATCTTCAGGCGATGTGTTGTGATTTGCTTGAAAATATGTGCCTTTGTGTATGCAGTAACAACCACTGATGTACACATATTGACCAGACGTTGTGATTTGTGAAAATATGTACCTTTGTGGTAGCAACAACAACTAATGGGTCAGGAAAACCCAAGACCTTGTTGTGATTTGCTTGAAAATATGTCACTTTGTGGTAGCCAACAACAACGATGCAGCAACTCTAATGCGCGAGAATGTTGTGATTTGCGCGAAAATATGTACCTTTGTGGTAGCAACAACAACCCATTTAATTAGATAGTGTCAATTATTTGTTGTGATTTGCTTAGAAAATATGTACCTTTGTGGTAGCAACAACAACTTCTTCAGAAAATATATCATATATATTAGAGTTGTGATTGCTTGAAAATATGTACCTTTGTGGTAGCAACAACAACAGTGAATTATACCCCCAATTAAGGGGTATGTGTGATTAGCTTGAAAATATGTTGCCTTTAATGGTAGCAACAACCAACAGCAGAGGGAGCGCAGACACGCGATTACTAGTTGTGATTTTGGAAAATATGATTACCTTTGTGGTAGCAACAACAACAGACTATTCATAAGTTTCTGAATATCAATAAGATCGTTAGTTGTTAGAAGAAAATAAAAAGTAATACCACAAAGACAAAATCCTCGTGATGAGGTGGGATTTTCATACCTCTCTCAAGTCTGTATTAGAATAGTTCTAGCTGTTGTCCTGGAGCATTGGGCGGTTTGGACTTCTCACCATAGAAAAGTTGGATATTAGCAAATTGCTTATCAGTAATCACAATATTCCGACTTTTCCGTGTTTTGAGGAGGCAGCTTTCACACGCTTTATATGCACCTCTGCATTCTCCACCTTGCACAATGACGGACAGATGGAGAAATTGAAACATTGTAAAACCATCTTTCATCAATGATTTACGGAAGTCAATATATGCTTTCTTTTCTTTCTTTGTTTCTGTTGGTAAATCGAAGAATACGAGAATCCACATAATTCGATATTCACTAAAGCGGTAAAAGCTGACCATAATAAATAAATGTTACATCTCTGGATAACTAATACATACGAGTCTCTCCAGAAAAAGCATTTGTAAGCGAAAGCTGTAGTTTGCTGAGCTGCTATCATCAATGAGCTACGTTTGCCATTCCGACAACATCTATCATTGGAATACTCAATAACTCCATCTTTAACTCTTTTGAAAGAGAAGAGACATCGTCAAATCGATGAAGAATATCAATAACCAGTTGATCAACATAAGGACGGTAGGGCTCCATAATATCATCAGCAAGACAATAGGCATTGTAACGATTGTGATGAAAGTGTATGCCAGAGTCGGTAATAATCCACTCTCCCAACTAAAGACCTTGCAATAACAGCTCGTAAAATGGCATACCCGTAATTCAAGAGGTTGTTGGGTGGAGTCCTCTCTATCGCATACAAAAATCAGGAAAGTCAAGGAAAAGATTACGCAGTAATAAGCGGCTACTCTTGCTTCAAGATTGTCGGGATCACCACTACGTACATCATTTGACCATACACACATACAGCGTGTCTCTTTTTCGGTATTAGACCTTAAGACACATTCTTGATTAAGGATCTTCACTATCACGAGTCTGTTGCCACAACTGTTTACGCAATGGAAGTGAAGAATCAAGTTAAAGGAACGAAAACCGTTCATTTGAGTTTATGACCACATAAAGAAGTAGTAATCAACAGGCATACTTTTTGAATCACATGTTATTACAGACGAGTATTATTCTCCAGAGGAGCATCAAGTACACCGGAGGTAACTGTTATACGCCGATTATCAAGTATCACCACCCCCGATATCTTCTATCGGGATGGGTGCACTCAGCTTTCCTTCTTCATAACTTCGGGCAGAAATTTTCCGTTGGCTTCTACTTCTGGTAGATGCAATACTAACTGCTCATTACGGAGACTCCAGATAGATGGGGTTACTGAAACAAAGCGTTTTCTTTATCATAAGCAAATAAGATTGTTACTTAATGCTTTGATGACGTTCCTAAAGCGATCTACCTCAAGTTTTCCAACAGATAGCCTTTATACTCTCACCTGTTAGAGCACAACTCATTTTATTCATTGCTTCAAATTCCACCTTATCATAGATGGGTTTTGCTACAAATGAATATGGCAAGAAAAGACACTTGTTTCCCGTAGAACTCAACCATCTTATATATCCTCTCCTTATTCACGTAACACGTATTAGAATGTATTTCTTCTTCCATCGGTACGTACACAAATCATTTGGTGACGGGTAGAACTTTCAAAGATATTCCTTTGTCATTTCTTCTCTGGAACAGGACTAAGTCCTTGCTTCAAGCGTTCAACAACTTCATTTAGAGGTATCGTTCTATAACTACGTTTCCCCTTCTTCATCTTCATAGATTGCAAAGATAAAGATTTGTTCCTTTTGAGCCTCAACATATTTATAGAACTTATTACCACTTTGTCCGACAGAATACTTCGCACCCATCGGCTCAAACAATCGTACTTTTCAGAATTGGCTGGTCTGCTTCCATCATTATAAAGGAAATGTTCGATTCATCTCCATTATACCTTCTGGTGTAAAAAGCAACGTTAGGATCTCCACCTTTGCCTGAAGAATAGTTTTTCAATATCTTTTGGATGCCTGTATCGGTAATGCTATCAATATGTTTGCTATCAAATGACGTATCTAAAAGATTTCCTTGTCGCAACTAATTGTTCTCTTTTCATCACTTCACTGCCATGCTTCAACTTTTTATCTTCTGCCTATTCAATCGGTGAATTGATACTCTTAAAGTGAGCAAAGCAATTGCCGAGTATTAAGTACTATTTGCAATTTATTAATATAGTCACCAGATCCTTATCACAAATAGCGGAATATTCTCTAAAAGCATCTTTCAACTTCACAGTAACTTTACGACGAAGATTGACATGTCCAAAGACTGTCTCTTTATGCATAGGCTTCCTTATTGCCCCACATATCATCCTTCTCTGCTCTGCGATAACCTTCTTTCCTTCTACATCATATCGCTCATAATAATTCGTTGCTTTATTAATAATACGAACATAATTCTTGAAAACTTCTATCACATCTTCTAATGCAACAGTAGCATCTTGTGTGAATGTTTCCCAAAGGTTTACGAATAGTTCTGTTCTTATCACTAAAGTTTTTGCCTGGGTCCTCACGCTTCTTAGGATTGTTTGCAGACTCATTATTTTAGATAGTTTATTATGTTGCGAGAGGTACACGCAATTACTAAGCGCATCCGTTGCATGATGACGGTGATCGATACGTTTCTTATTAAACCCGTTGTGGCTCTAATGGAACAGGCTGTTTGGAAGACTCTTTTTACCATCTTATTCTCCCATTGTCCAAAAAGCCTCCGTACCCGTAAGTCTGTTTAAACGCTCAAAAACGAGGATATACTATTTTCTATTTCCAAACATCATTTAATCCCCAGTCTTTCTTCAATCTATCTGTAATACCTCCCGAACAAGACACGACAAACTTTGATGTAGCTTCTGCTTCGCCTTCTGCGCGAACAATATTAGAAGACAAAAGCCTTTACCACCTGCTTATATATCTACTGTCATTCATCTGGCGATTAAAGAATTCTTGTGGTATATCCTCGAGTAGAAAGATTCTCTCTTTTACGTTTATTGTGCGTATAATGGTCATTTACAAAAAGCCTTATATTCACTTTCACTGAGAACCTTTACATCACCAACATTGTGCAATGGAATAGTCTCTCCACCATGATTCTTTATGAGATTCATATCCTAACATGTTATCTTTCAGACTATTTACCTCTGATTCACAAAATAACTTTTATTACTAAAGGATCATCAAAATAACGACTTTGTGGAATAACATGTTCTATTTGATATGCTGAAGTAAAAAGCTTTGTAAGAGAAATCGACTTACCTGTATAAGGCGAACGATACTTCTGTTCAAGCCATAACTTATATCGTTGGAGTTCCTTCGCAGAAGGTTGAGCCATGGTTGATATCTTTGTTATCTCTGTGAAGTCTATCATCCTTGGTCGAATTCCTGTAAAACTCCTCTTCATAGATACAACTTCTCCTGTTGCATTGGGGAATAAGGGCGCACATCTTTTAATATTAGGATCATTTTTCAACTCCAATAGTAGACTTTTAATTCGGAGATTCGTATTCTCATTACGCAGAACATTCTCAGAGATACGGGCACGTTGGTCGGCAGTGCTCTTCATATTTCGACCTAATTCCACATGAATCTCATCTATATGTCCTGCTTCTTTCCAAATATCGTGTACTGTTCAGGCGTCTCTAAAATACACTGTTCAACTATCGGATTACAGAAGAATGCTGTTTAAAGCCATTGATATATGCACAAAAAGACTTTCAGGGTTTCCCAATGTTGTATTTCTGCAGCCTCTGAATGACGTCATATACAACATAACAAGCCGACCATACTGGTAACCCTTGGAAATCTGACAATTGATTATATGAAGAAACAGAAGCACTTATCTTCTCTTTAAGTTTCTCATCTATATCTCCTTGCAGTATCTTAGTGATATTCCCCTTTGTTGTATCACAAATATCTGTTTCTCATAAATGCTTCCCATTCGCACTAACAGCTAAAGAGTTTCTTTATTGCCTTTTCTGAGTAAGCACTATCATACTCTCTCTTGAAGGCTTAAACTTTCAAGAAGGAGTTCAACAAACGCATCATCATCTTTGCAACGCGCAATGACTCCTTGTCTCCTCTTTCGACTCAACTGAATAAAGTAAAATGCCATAACCGATATTCTTGTCCAGGCTTCTCTAACCAAGAATGATCGATTCCTACTCTATCAAGAGCAAGCAGTAATTCATGCCGTGTTTCATTACAAGGATATTTCTTCTCTTTGTCTTCTATATAGTTCCAGCAGATAGGGAAAAGCTTTCTCCAGATTAACTGTTATCTTCTTCAACTTGAAGAACTCTTTCAGTAATGTTTCTTGATTTATTTTCCTTTTCGGTCATTAAAGATGAGGCAAACAAACGCATAATGATCTGAGTAGGAAGATAATCAGTCTGTGACTTCCCTTGTCATCAGCTTTGTTAAAGAGACGGAGATTGGATATAAACTGCCACAAACGGAATTCTTGATAATAAAGGTTCGACTTCATAATACTTAATTCCCTGTCGTTTTATCTCCCCTGTCTCTTTATCTACATATTTATGAAACTTCGTATGGACATTCTGCTATGCAATGATTTCTTTGTCTTTAATGGTCTCTGATAGAAGATGGGGTCTTCCAAAAGTAGATAAGCAAGATCCTTTGTCAACAGACTATTGCGATGAGGTTGATTATTCTTATATAATTCTTCAACACATTTATTCAAATAATCTCGCTACGTAATTCTTCATGATATTTACTTTGCTCTGAAAAGAATCGCATATAGTTCTTTCTTATAATATTTACGCTCTATCGTACGAATAAACTTTCCACGAATCTTATCAGATGGTTCTGCCAGAGATGATCATATACAAAAAGCCCCCACTGTCATTTAGAAGAATCCAACAGCTTTTCCGTTCGTTTTCGAAGTCCCAATCGTCCTCACTTGGAGAGCGGAAAGATCGTTTGACATCTCCATTCTTATCCTGCACGAGGAGTTATTCCATCTTTTTCATATTCAGTCGTGACAATAAACTCTCTGACCTTACCAGCTAATCATCCAGCGAGATCTTACTCTGACGACGATAGATCCAACCATTCTCTAACTCAACATTGTACCAAGTATTCCCCATTCTTGCCTCTTCATCAGCCTCTACACCTACGACTTTTAACTCATAATGCTCCTCGCATTTCGTAGGGTTATCATCATCTTCCTCTCCCACGCAATTGATAATAACCACGTTTCTGATTGAAATTTGAGTAGTATCCATGCAGGGTTCTTCTTTTCCGAATTGGCTGGCTAAGGGCTTTCTTACCCGAAGATAATAAATAGTCCAGTCAGTGGAATATTCTTCCATCAGAAACCAATGATGGTTGACTTTTAGCAAAGTCTGCCATCATCTCATGGAAAAGATTCCATAAAAGGAAACGCATGGAGCCCATCCTCTTTGCGCTCCCAAGCCAACTTTGGTTCACCCATGATTCAAAAACTTACCATAAGTCGAAAGGCTCATTCTTGATTCCAACCTATGGCACTATCATAGTGAGGAGGTGAGATGTCAGGACATGCAAGACCCTATATATAGCGCTTTCACGGCGTAGCAAAACGTTCTCTTATCCTTCGTACTCCACGAAACCCAGTCACTACCGAGGTCTGAGACTCCGTCACACCCTTATCAAAATTACCAAGAACATCTTGGCTCATAGGGATAATACGACTACCAAGTTTAATGTCTCTCAAGTAGTACCGTTGTCATCAACGCAGACTTTTAGCTCAACCAATACTATTGGTTCCCAAAGTCTAAACCAAATTGTTTCATTTTCTTCTTGTTTGTTTGGTTTTTAGTTATTTAATTCCTATATTTGCACTCAGATATTTTCGACAAGTCACAATAAGGATTATTCCGTTGTGAAAACAAACAGGTAGGGAGCAACTCACCTTCTTTCGTTTTATAGAGACAAAGGTAATATTTGTTTCACAAACCTACATATTCCCCGCTCTTTTTAAGAAAGTTATTACGTCCAGTATTTATATGTAATTTACCTACTAACTATTCGCATTATCACAGAGTTGTAGGATATTTTTATTTCCTATATCCATACGCTCTTTTGATATACATCCACTTTAATTCCATCTGTTTTTGTCGTATGATTTTACAACATAATCGCTCCGTTTATCCCCTTAAAAAACCTAATTTATGAAATTCAACACTGTCACTTTTAACAATTACCATAACTCGTTTATTATCAAGTTTAATCTCAGTTAATTTGTGACAGTAATGACAGCAAAAATAATTTGAATGCTTCCTCAAACATAGTCTGACAGACTATGGGAAAAGCCTAACGGAAGATCGTTAGGAAATACCTTTTAAATTTGAGAGGCGTTTCCTTGATAGAAAGAAGGCGTTTCTTGGTGTCAAAGAAGGCGTTTCCTTGATAGAAAGAGGCATCTCTTGGTATCAAGAGGACGTTCCTTGGTATCAAAGGAATACCATCCTACAATGTAGAAAGAGTTAATTTATAGAAAAAGGACATCATGCAATCTATAATTCAATTATTTTGTGTGAGTTGCATGTTGTAGAAACAGAACACTCAGAAAGATATATCTTATATGCCTATTTACTCTCATTACGGCAGTAGTAGGAGCCAGTAATGATGGGAAAAGCTTCATTAGTTATCCTGGCGGGAAGTGTTATATGTTTCGAGTAACGCTTCGCGACAAGGCTGGATCGCCTTATTCGCTAGATAAACCGAGTGCTTTTCTGTCTGAGGCTGCGCTGAAACGACGTCAGAGGCAGCACCTTCAACTTGACTCAACGGACCTTCCTGTGTCGCCAACCTATATCCAGAAGATACGCAAAGAGGGTGGGAATGTGGTTGCAATAAGCAAGTGGAATAACTCAATCTTGGTGCGTGGAGGAACAGACAGACGTTAGAAGACCTCAAGGTGTTGCCTTTTGTGAGAGATAGCAAGCTCGTTTTCACCTCTCCCGACTCCATTCGTCCATTGTCACAACGCGTTCACTGTCGGTCAGACTTGCAAGTGCTCGATTCCACCATACATGATTATTATGGTATGGGAAAGGCACAGTTGGAGAATCTCAATGGTCGGAAGTTGCACAACATGGGCTTTCAAGGACAAGGAATGACCATCGCTGTGCTTGATGCAGGCTTCATGAACGTGGATAAGATGGCTGCTTTTAAGAATGTCAACATCGTTGGAACGCATAATTTCGTTGCTGGTTATGATGCTGATGTGTACAAGGAAATGGATCACGGAACGAAGACTTTATCTGTTATAGCAGTCAATCAACCCTCTACCTTCGTAGGTTCTGCACCGAAAGCGAGCTTTTTGGTTGTTGCGTTCGGAGGATTATCTTACAGAGAGTTCGGCGGAGGAAGACTACTGGATAGCCGCTGCTGAGTTTGCTGACTCCGTCGGTGTCGATGTCATTAGTTCGTCTTTAGGCTATCACGGCTTCGATGATAAGAGTCTAAACTATCATTATTCCGACCTCAATGGAGTGACGGCACCCATCTCAAAGGGCGGCTTCCTTGCTTGCTTCAAAGGCATTATCCTTGTCAATAGTGCGGGGAATGATGGCATGGGACCGTGGAAGAAGATCAATGTACCAGCCGATGCGCATGACATACTCACGGTAGGTGCGATTGCACCAGACGGCATTAATGCAGCTTTCTCATCGATTGGTCCAACGGCAGATAATCGAGTGAAACCAGACGTGATGGCGTATGGTTGTCCAACAAATGTGGTATCGGGTAGGGGATATATAACGCCAGATACGGGTACATCCTTTGCTTGTCCGTTGGTGGCAGGGATGGTTGCTTGCTTGTGGCAAGCCGCTCCTAACTACGTGTGCAAAGGACTTGATAGAGGTGATTCGGCAGACATCTAATAATCATCTGAGCCCAATAACATCATGGGTTATGGTGTTTCCCGATTTCATGGAGCGTATCATCAGGTGGTATTGCCCTAAGGATAGTAATGTAATTTACACCTTATTATATATATAGAAGCACACATGACGACAAAAAGCACTCACCCTCTATGAACTGAACGCATTGGTATCGGATGTTATCAGTAGCACCTTGTCGCGTTCTTACTGGGTTGAGGCTGAATTGTCCAAGCACGTGAGAGCCGTGGACACTGTTATATGGAACTGATCGAGAAGGACGCTCGTGGCAATGTTCCCCATTGCGTGCTCAAGCCAAATGTTGGCATAACGTGTGGGCGGAGATACAGCCTTCTTTCATCAAGATAACGGGTCAGACGATCCATGCAGGTATGAAAGTTATGTTGCTTGTACACGCTCAGTTCCATCCTCAATATGGGTTTTCTTGGATTGTAGATGACATCAATCCCGAGTTTACCATGGGCGACATGATGCGCAAACGACAGGAGATTATCCGACAGCTAAGGGCAGAAGGCGTCTATGACTTGCAACGCGAATTGTGCTTGTCGATGTTTGCTCAACGCATAGCCGTCATCTCCTCCGAGACAGCAGCAGGTTATGGCGACTTTTGCAATCAGTTACTTCATAACGAGTTTGGGCTTGCCTTTCATGTAGAACTGTTCCCCGCAGTGATGCAAGGAGACCAGGTTGAACAGAGCATTATCAATGCTTTGAACCTAATTAACGAACGGGAAGAGGATTTCGAGTGCGTTGTTATCATCCGAGGAGGCGGTGCGACAGCCGATTTGAGTGGTTTCGACACCTTGAATCTGGCGGAGAATGTGGCGAACTTCCCTCCCGATAATCACAGGAATTGGTCACGAACGTGACGAGAGTGTGCTGGATATGGTTTCATTCATGCGTGTGAAAACCCCAACAGCAGCTGCCGCTTACCTCATCAATCAGTTGGCTGCAACGCTGGCAAGGGTTGAGAACGCACAAGCAAGCATTGTTGAGGCTGTTCAACGCAGGTTAGAACGGGAGAAGATGCACATACAACACATTGCAACTCCATCCCCATGCTCTTTTCCGTGGTGCGTACTCAACAGGAAGCACGGCTCGACAGTCTTGCACAAAGGTTGGTGAATAGGATGAAGGAAAGGCTTTCTAAAGCCCGTTACGACCTTGATTCGATGATGCGATATGCTATTCCCGACCCTTGTAGGGACGCCTTTCTAACGAGCAGCGTCGCATAGATATGCTCGCTCAACGTGCCCAACTGATGGATCCGAAGCTGCTTTTAAGTCGAGGATATAGCATTACCTTACACAATGGGAAGGCTGTTCGCAATGCCTCACAGCTGAAGGCTGGAGACGTTATCACCACTCGCTTTGAGCAGGGAGGTGGAGAGTGTGGTGAAGAAATAGCTCGAGGAGATCCCTTTAAACCCTTTAATACAATCAAGAAGATGAAAGAAATGAAATATGAAGACGCCGTTCAGCAGCTCGAGGCATAGTTGACAAAGATGGAACGAGGCGAACTCGATGTTGATTCAATGGCTGCTCAACTGAAACAACACAGGCGCTTGTGAGCTGTGTAAGCAAGCTCAAGCACACCGATGATGAGATTCAGAAGCTGTTAGCCAATCAGTAGCAATAAAGCAAACGATAGGTTACAGGGAAAGATAAATTTGTTTACTTTTGCATTAGGCTATGGCAGGATGCAATTAAATACTATATGATATGAAAGATATAGATTGGAAGAGTTTGACATTCGGTTATCTACGCACCGACTACAATGTTCGTTGTTATTACCGAGATGGTAAGTGGGGCGAAAGTAGAGGTCTGTTCGGATGAGTGCCCTGAAGTTACATATGGCTGCAACGTGCCTCCACTATGGTCAAGAAACATTCGAGGGACTGAAAGGCTTACCCTCTGTCCTGATGGCAAGGTACGCGTCTTTCGAGCAGAAGAGAAACGCCGCTCGTTTGCAGAGCACAGCCCGTGGTATTGTCATGCCAGAGGTTCCGACCGAGGCTATTCGTTGATATGGTGAAGAGGTGGTACGCCTCAATCAAGAGTACATCCCACCTTAAGGAGTGGAGCAACGCTCTATCTGCGCCCGTTACTATTTGGTATTACAGCAGGCGTGGGCGTTCGTCCAGCAACAGAATATTGTTTCTTGATCTTTGCCACAGCAGTAGGTCCTTACTTCAAAGGTGGTTTCTCTTCCAATCCATACGTCATTGTGCGTGACGTGGATCGTGCTGCTCCACTGGGAACAGGTATGTTTAAGGTGGGAGGAAACTATGCCGCTTCATTGAGAGCCAATAAGATGGCGCATGAAAAAGGGTATGCTTCGGAGTTCTATCTGGACGCTAAAGAGAAGAAATATGTTGATGAGTGCGGTGCAGCTAACTTCTTCGGAATCAAGAATAACACCTATGTTACGCCGAAGTCAACGTCTATCTTGCCTTCAATCACTAATAAGAGTCTCATGCAGATAGCCGAAGACTTGGGCATGAAAGTCGAACGCCGACCTATTGCGGAGGATGAGTTAGACAGCTTCGAAGAGGCTGGTGCATGTGGTACTGCAGCTGTTATCTCACCTATTTCACACCTTGATGACTTGGAGACAGGTAAGGTTTACAACTTTGGAGATAAGCCTGGACCATGGTCAACAAAGCTCTATGAGACCCTTCGTGGCATACAATATGGTACGATAGAGGATAAACATGGATGGACAACCGTCGTTATTGAGTAAGCAAGAGGGTGTTTTTGAGAATATAATCAGTCTATTGATAGGATCCATCGTAAGCAACATTTAGTATATAAAATATTTGGTGTTGTGGTGATAAAGTGGTACTTTTGCAGATGGAATTATTGTAAAGACTAACACAAACAAGGTTTATTTATAATAAAGAAAGGCATTACAATGAGTATTACAAGTAAGATGCAAGATGCGTTCAACACGCAGATCATAGCAGAACTCTATTCATCTAATCTTTATCTCCAGATGGCTTGCTGGTTCCGTAAAGAGGGCTGGAAGGGCTTCTCCAGTTGGATGTACAAGCAGGCAGAAGAGGAGCGTTCACATGCCATGGATATGGCTCAGTTCGTTCTACATCGTGGTGGTGAGGTTGTGTTGACAGCGATAGATGCAGTCAAGACAAGCTGGTCTGATCCTAAAGAAAGTATTCGTTGACACATTGGCACATGAGCAGAAAGTAACGAGATCTATCAATCGCTTGGCTGATGTAGCAGATGAGGAAAAGGATCGCGCATCGCAGAACTTCATCGCAAAATACATCGATGAGCAGGTTGAAGAGGAGCGTAATGTACAAGACATACTCGATTCCTTCTCTCACTTGTCAAGCCATGCTATTGCACACATCGATAGCAAGTTAGGTGATCGCAAGTAATTTTGAGACTCCGCCTAACCTCCTCAACAGCCGCTCCCATCCTCCCAAAGGGGAGAAAAGGAGCCTCACCCACCCATCTCGAATGGAATAACCAGCCCTCCCCAAGGGAGGAGTGCCTAACAGAGACCAGTGGGGAGGCTTACTTTAATTCAAAGGGGCGTTTTCTTCAATGTGAAGAGACGCCCTTTTCATGATAGAAACGCCCTCTTCGATTGAAAAGGCGTTTCTTTAATTAATAATACCAACCTGTAGGGACAGACGCCCTCGTCTGTCCGCCAGAACACTGCCAGATCCGCAACCAACGCTTTATGCGGACAGACGAGGGCGTCTGTCCCTGACTGTGGCATCCTTTTTGGATAGGAAGAACCATCTGACTGGCTCCGTGAGACTCTCCTCCCTTGGGGAGGCTGGGTGGAGTTTCCATTCGAGGGCGTCTGTCCCTGCTTTGTAGCATCCTTTTAGATGAGAACTCCTTCTCCACCTGTTTCAACCAGCTCCTGTGGGGCACTCCTTCCCTTTGGGGAGCTGGGTGGGGCTTAGGGGAATGCTTTGCGAGGACTTCTCTTGTGAGCTGGGTGGGGCTTCCTCCTTTTCTCACGGAACCGATTACAACCTTTTTATTGAGGCTCTTTGTTATGTCAAGGTTTGTATTATCTTTGTAAAATAATGATTGACAGACCAACAGTAGATCGAATAATGGATGCTACGAATATCGTTGAAGTCATCAGCGATTTCGTATCTCTTCGCAAGGCAGGAACGAGCTTTAAGGGGCTATGTCCATTCCATGACGACCACACCATCGTTTTCTGTAAGCCCCGTAAAGGGAGTTTACAAGTGTTTCGCATATGGGGCGGCGGGCAGTACGGTGAAGTTTATCATGGGCATGAGCGGATGACCTACGTAGAGAGCATTGAAGTGGCTGCGAATAAATCCATATTGAAGTACACGAACGCGAACTCTCCGCTGAAGAAAAGCAACAGGAGACGAGGCGCGAATCGATGTTTCTGGTGAACGAGTGGGCAGCGAAGTATTTTGAAAACATCCTCCACAATGACGTGGATGGTACTGCTATGAGGCTTGCAGTACTTTCGTAGCCGTGGTTTCAGGGATGATATCATCCGCAAGTTCAAGTTAGTTTCTGCCTATCACACCGCAATGCCTTCTCTGGAGCTGAGCCTTGCAAGCTGGGTGCAAACAGTGAGTTTCTGGTGAAAACAGGACTTTGTTTTGAACGAGAGAACGGCGAATTGATTGATAGATTCAATGAGTCGTGTGATGTTCCCCATGGGTTGGCGTGGTGGAAAAAGTAACCGCTTTCGGTGGTAGACTATTGGATGAACGCACCAAGGGGTGGCTCAGAGTATGTAAACTCGCCCGATAGCATTATATACCACAAGGGCGTGAGCTTTACGGGATATTCCAATCGAGAGAAAGCAATAGTCAAAACGACCTTGTCTACATGGTGGAAGGATACACGGATGTCTTTCTATGCACCAATCAGGCATTGAGAACGTTGTAGCTAACAGTGGTACAGCATTGTCGGTGTACCAGATTCGTATGTTACACCGCTTCACGTCGAACATAGTTCTGCTCTATGATAGGTGACGCCGCAGGTCAACATGCAGCCTTGCGAGTACTGATATGCTGCTTGCCGGGCGTATGAACGTGAAGGTTCTGCTGCTTCCTGACAGGGAAAGAGCCCGATGAGTTCGCCCGAGCTCATGGTGCGGAGAAAGCATTCAGACAATATGTTGAAGAGAACCAAACAGACTTCATTGTCTTTAAAATTAACCTCCTGCTTAAAGGCGTAGCAGACCCTATTAAACGTTCAGAAGCCATTAGCTCCATCGTTCAGAGTATATCGGTTATCAAAAGAGCCCAATACTCCGTGACACTTATATTCGTGAGTGTTCCAATCGCACGGGAGTGTCCGAACGCACGTTGATGGAACAGATGAACCCAATATACATCAGTATCGTGAGCAGCAGACACGCGAACAGCAAATTCAAAGGAGGCTGCTATTCGTGAGCAGCAAGCCGTTGCGCAACCTGCTGCGAGCACTGTTTTGCAGGTGTCGAAGGTGGAACGAATGATCACTGCAAACCATTGTGAAAGGATGGAGATAAGATCATTTTGCGTGACATCAAAGATGAGTCTGCGAGGCAATTACTCAATATACAGTGGCTCAATATATAAGCTTATCCATTGATGGAGAACGGTCTTTCGCTTACCAATCCACTGTATGTTAGATGCTGCAAAGGCTGTTGAACATTGTGCCGACCCACGGTTCAAAGCCGAAGAATACTTCACTCAACATGTGGACATCGATATTGCCAATGAAGCGGTACGCCTAAGTGTTGACCGATTCCAGCTCTCTGAGAGTCTACAGAGTTAAAGAAACGGAGCACAGTCTGCGTGAGCGTGTGTTGCACATTATGACCGATTACCTGTTAGACTACTATGACTCGCATCTCAAAGGAACTTGTTGCAGGATGAAACAAACCAAAAGATACGGACGAGATGATGGGTATGTTGAAGGAAATTAACGCTATACAAAACAAGAGGAATATCCTCGCTAAACGCTTAGGAAACTGATATTTTGATATGATTAGAAGATGAAAACGACTCTTTACAGCCCTCTCACTGGGACGATGTACCTCCGATGCCAACAAACAGATGGTGACTAAGAGCACTCAAGGAGCTTAATTGTGAGGTGGAATGGACTCAAGAAAAGTCTGGAGTGCAGTTCGTTCAGTACGACTTCCAGCGTGGGCACTTCGGAATCCACCTCTTTCCCGGGTACGAAGATGATAGAGATTAACCTATCTCTATATCGCTGATACAGATTTAGCTAACGTGCATCTTGTTCGCCAACTGTGTAATGAGATGAACATAAACTCTGATGGTCGCGCTTCTGTTACACGCTGAATGAAAGCGAAAGAACAACGTTGATATTTCACTGTTCTGACCTTCTCTTAGACAGCGATCGTGCGAAAGATATTCTATCAACGGCTATGTCGAATCTATTTGGGAGTCAAAACGCTTTCTGCCAACGCCTTGCTACGGTGGAAAAGGAGGCTAAAGAGAATGAAACAGACGACTTGGAAGCTGCAAAAAGCGATGTGGAGAGAAGCTGTTACATGATTCGTGAACAAGAGCTAACGCATCAGAAGATTGCACCGGGATGGCGACAGAATGATAATCAAACCTGCTTCTCTAATACAGTGGATGGATGTCGCCTTTGGCATGGCAAACTTTGTTCCGTCTGAATTAACCATTGTCACGAATGAAATTCATCGCTTGGCTGATAGGCAGGCGATCGAAGTATTCGACCTCTCCACACCGCTGATTGAAGGTGGAAAGTTCGTGCGACAACATGCGATGTTAGACCTGATTTTCTTCCTCTCATCGGCTCCTGACACCCGACAACGCATGACTATCAGCTTGCAACAAGTAGGGAAAGCGAAGGACATATTATATTACAGGATTACAGGAACGCTGCTCCCACTGCCTGCAACGCCCTCTCGTTCATTGTCATCTGTCGAAACCAACGTTCGCGTAGAGTGCTCTTAACGACTTGCGTACTGACAAGCAACTCAACGATGAGTTTATCTACACATGGAAAGAGGCTCAAAGCAAACTCGCCAATGGTCAGGAGGGAGAACTCACTGATGAAGAATGCTTACTGGCTACAGTTCTGTTGCAACCAGTGGCTTCTTATCTCTATCGAGGGCGTCGGCTCTATCTTCAAAAGCGTTACGTGGAGGCGATACCACACTTGTTTAATGCGTTCTATCGGCTCTTTTACGACTTTACAACGCTGAATAACAGTGCCAAAGAGACGTTCCTTGAAAATCTGTTTTCATGCTCGGTTTCCTGTCACATGGAGATGCTGCAATATGACGGGGCATTCTTCTTTCTATCGTTCACAGTGGGTCGGAATAGCATAAGATACCTTGAGACGTATATCAACTGCAGTCGAATATGAATGATTTTCGTGCTCTTGCGACTATTGAGATATGCTGAGATGACGTGTATAACAGCCTCCGTGACATCGAAGATGACCAAGTGGAAGAGTCCTTGCAGGACTTTCGTCGCTTCTTATTACGCCGTAAAGTCGTATGTTCTCGTGGTCTGCAACGACTCGGTGAGGGCTGAAAACTACTGCGAGATGCTGAAGAATCAAGAAGATATGGAATACGCGGAAGCAGGAACTGCATATATTCAATGCTTGGGAACTGCGCTATCAGAATGAGGCATCTGACATCGCAGGAGCACCTATATAATAAGTGAAAAATAACGTTAAGAGGCGAAAACGATGCTGAATACAAAAAAGTACAATGCGATGATATACGTACATAATACCTTCGCCGTAGCTTACTCCATCATTGTAATCATGGCGATGGTTCGAGTACTAATGGACAACCGGCAGCCTGCCAAGACCATGGCATGGATATTTGGTGCTAATGTTCGTACCCTTGCAGGAATCGTTCTGTATATCTTCTTCGGTCAGAATACACGCAAGGAACGCAAGATATGGCAGCAGAGTCTCGACCAGTTAACAGAGCGTTCTAATGCTGGAGTTCGTCGAACAGAAGGACTTCAATATACCTGAAGAATACCGCAACATCAGTAACCTCTTTATGAATCAGCCTCGCCTTGCCTTCAAGAACAATGAGGTTGAGATCTACAAGCGGTTATGACTTCTTTCCCTCACTACTGATGGAGTTGGGAAAGCCGAACATCATCCATCTCGATACGTATATCTCTGACGACCCACTCGGTCGAATCGTTGCCGATGCTCTTATCGACAAAAGCAAGACAAGGGTTGAGTGCGACTCATCTATGATGACGTAGGCTCATGGCGTACTAACAGCTTCTTCCACGTATGCGCAACGAAGGCGTGGAGTTTGTCACCTTTATGCCAGTGCGTTTTCCAGCCTTCACAAGTAGGTGAATTATCGAAAACCATCGTAAGATTTGTGTCTATTGATGGGGAGGTTGGCTTTATCAGGTATGAACATCGCCCGAAAGATACGTCCAAGGGACTAGTGCGACAGCCGTGGCGTGATACGCATGTGAAGATCACAGGTGCCGCGATCCACTAGATCTGCAACGTGCCTTCTTGGTAGACTGGTACTTCGTATCGAAGATTCTTATCACCGAACAGAGCTATTATCCGGAGATCATCATAGGGCAGAATGACAACTTGGTGCAGGTGGTTACAAGTGAGTCCAACAAGTCTTTGGTAAGAGATCGAACAAGGGTATGTGCGCATCTAACCAATGCAGAAACATTATGTCTACATGCACATACAACACTTCCTACCAACTGAATCCCATCCTCTTTGCCATGCGGTGTGGCAGCGTTGTCGGGTGTTGATGTGCGCCTGATGATACCTTATGAGACCGATACAAAAGGTTGTTGAGTGGGCATCGAGGTCGTATGTTATGGAAGCAGCAAAGGCTGGTGTGAAGATACTTCTTCTGTATCAGCGGGGCTTTAATCATTCAAAACTTCTGGTCTCAGATGACGCCATGGCGACCGCACGGTCTACCAACGTCGACTTCAGGAGCTTTGAGGAATGACTTTGGGGCAAACGCTTTCTTCTATGATAAAAGAGATCGCTCTGCGTGTGAAAAGGATCAAAGGATCAATCCGGCGGCTGACTTAGAAGATGTGCGCCGTTTGATCAAGAGACCTTTCTTGCAACGATTGTGAGAGTCGGTTGTCCACCTGCTTAGTCCCGCTGTTGTACCCCACCAGCCTCCCCCAATGGGAGGGTGCCTAACAGAGTTGAGGAGCTTTTCTTTAATTCAAAATTCAAAGTTCAAAATTCAAAAATTATGATTAGGTAGAGTTGACGAGGTGGACTGGTTGACAAGTTGACGAGGTTGCTTTGTTCTGTGGAAAACAATACTATTTACTCCCCTCTCCATTCGGAGAGGGCGAGAGAGCTCCTCTTAACCTAGAATACACGGATAGCACAAAGCCCTAAAAGGCGACACAGAGTTCCTTACGGAACATGGGAATCCACGAAAAGCAGACGCCCCGTGCAATTCAGCAAATTCATGATTAGTTCAGAGTTGACGAGTTGATGGTTGACAAAGTAACGAGTTGTTTGTTCTGTGCTATAGATAACCACAAAGTAGGGACAGACGCCCTCGTCTGTCCGCCTCAAAGCTTTGTAACACCCGTTAGGTAACATCCCTCCTTGGGAGAGGCTTGGGGAGGCTTTCCTATTTCCTGTGTTCTGGCGGACAGACGAGGGCGTCTGTCCCTACAGAGTGGCATTATCTTTTACAATTAGCGAACGCCCCTTTCAAAACAAAGAAGGCGTTTCCGTTGATACGAAGGGCGTTTCTTTGCAATGAGGGCGTTTCTTCGATGTGAAGAAACGCCCTCTTTGTATTAAGGATGTCTTATCCTTACTGGTTTCCGTTAGGCTCTCTCCTCCTTTCGGAGGGTTGAGGAAGGCTTTCGGAGGTCTGGTGGACTCTCATTAGATAGGGAAAGTAGGTGGGAAATCAACGATATATTCTTAATCATCTATGACAATGTTCCCACCCATAAGCACCTTTTGAGTGCCATTCATATAGGTTATTACGATCTTAGTAAACTTCATTGTCGTTGCATCGCCATACGTATAATAATAAGAGTTGTTCCACTCCCACGAACCCGATTCGAACTCTTCTACAGGACCAGTAGCCCTAAATACACCTTGAGAACATACATCACCAACATCATTCAAAACAACGAAATGGAAGTGAATATAGCGTATTGTGCTCTTGCGGGTATTGACAAATGAAAGGCTCATAGTGATCTTTCCGTCCTTATCATCCCAATCCCAATCCTTCACGTAGCCGTAAGGTGCAATCTCACGGAGTCTTGTGATATAACTCGCATACCTATCCGCAAAGTCTGCCATAGCATTAACTCCCTTCTGCTCATTCATTGCAAGCTCTCGCTGAAAGGCTTTCCAATGATACATGAAAGCGGAGTCTTCACGCATACCTTCGGTTATCTCTGCCTGATGTGGCACCTTATATTCTAAGCCGAGATCGCCCTCCTCTTCCGTAAAGAAGTAGATGGAATCGTTTTTAATACCGATTACTTCCGTCACATTCAAGCCGTCTATCAACTCATCGCAGATTGAACAAGACAAAGAATAATTGCTTAGATCCACACGATGAGCCGAATGGGTGCGCCGATACTGCTCCCTTTGATTAGCCTCATCAATCTCTGCCATTTGTCGACGCAATACCTCATCAAGCGAGTCCTGTTGCGCTTTGGCTGTGGAATCAGCAATCTCCTGACCACGACGTTGGTTCAACATATAATATTTATCAGCTAACTGTCGGTTGCGTTTATCGATGGCTTGCGTCAGAGCAGAGCCCGACAAATGTGGGATATCCTTGCTTTTCCTGATATACTTAGCGAACTCCTTTTCCAAAACAATAGCAACATTACTGTTGTTCGTAAGCACATATAGGCAATTAGTCGATTTATCATAAGCATAGTTCTCAACGATATCATTGACCTCACGCACCATCCTATTCGTCACCACTCATAGTATCCCAGTCCGTTACGATGGTAACTCACGAGCTCTTTACGCATCATCGAGTTGCGATCGGAGTACTGTGCTTGAATGCATTGACACGTTAGCAATAGGCAAAGAATTGTCAAAACCTTTCTCATAGTGTGACTTTGATAAATGTACTCAATGGTCTGATTTCTTTCACAAAAGTAACAAGAATATATGAGAAAAGCAACCATTCAAGCATAAAATATATTTCAGATTAATCATTATGATATTATCTTTACAGTTAACTAATACTCGCACCTTTCTCATCACGTCCTTTTTCACATTCGGCTGCACTTCCTATCGTCCCTATAAAAGCCTCACCAATCCTATCCACCACGACAATTTAATTTTAAAGAAAGCCTCCCTTCGATTGAAGAAGAGCCTTTCTTTTCATCAAGAAAGGCGTTTCCTCTATTCAAAGAGGGCGTCTCTTCGACAGCAGTCTATCAATTACCTGACTATGAGAATATTATCCCTCTCTTATCGAAACAATCGATAATAGAAAAACCCTGAGGGTTCTCTTAAGAGAACCCTCAGGGACTACTATTATTAAAGTAATCGCCTAATAAAAATCAAAACATTACCTTAACACTAATTATACCAAATTTCACCACCAAGCAGATGCTCTGCATTGGTGCTCTCCTGATTGCTCTGATTCTCGAAGTTGTAGTCATCGAAGAAATCTAAAGTCTTAGTCTCTTTCATTGTAATTACCTCCGTAAATTAGATTAATTAGTAAATTGTATGTCGAATCGTTGTTAAATGACATGCACAAAGATAGACAAAATAAAAGTAAAAAGCAAATGATAGCATGTTAAAAAGCTATTTTTAAACATTTTTACCTGTTTGGTAAGATAGAGCAATAGGTTTTTAAAGACAGAGTAACAGATGAACAGAAGTCAATCCAGCCTCCCTGAAAGCCTCCCCAACCCCTCTTCTTTAATTCAAAATTCAAAGTTCATAATTCAAAATTGTGATTACTTCTGTTTGAAGTAAGGCTTTGATAGAATGCTCGTGTAATATAGTTTCAGTGTATCGAGGCTGTGGCTCGTTGTAGCAAAGGGACAAAAAGGCAAAAGAAAAACGTCCTCTCAAATAAAGAAGGGCGTTTCTTCGTATCGAAGAGGCTTTCCTTGCATCGAAGAACGCCCTCTTCGTATCAACAAGAACACCTTCTTTGTTTTGAAAGGGCGTTTCTTTAATTAATGATAATGCCACACTGTAGGGACGAGACGCCCTCGTCTGTCCGCATAAAGAAACTTGCCTTGTTATATGGGTGGAATGTTGGAGCGGACAGACGAGGGCGTCTGTCCCACTATCGTGTGTTCTATTCCACAGAACAAATAACCAGTCTACTTGTCACCAGTCCACTCGTCAACTCTACCTAATCATAATTTTGAATTGTGAATTATGAATTTTTGAATTACACGTGGGCGTCAGCTTCTGTAGATTCCATGTTTCTTTAGGAACTCTGTGTCGCCTTGCGGCTTCGTGCCATCCGTGTATTCCGTGTTAAGAGGAGCTCACTCAACCCCTCTCCGAATGGAAGGGAGTAGATAATGTTGTTTCTACAGAACAAACAACCCGTTTACTTGTCAACCAGTCCACTCGTCAACTCGAGTAATCACAATTTTGAATTACCAAAGGCTTTTTTAAAAATTTCCGTTAATTATCTCCTCAATAAGAGGAAAGTCTTTTTGTTTACCTTTGTACTTTGATTGAGAATGAAAGATATAATATGACAGATAAAAACACCAACAGAAGGGACACACAAAAACCCTTTCTACTCATACGATACACCGCATGAGACGGTGCCATTCGATCGCATTCGCATAGAAGACTATGAGGAAGCTATGATGGAGGGCATTCGTCGTGAGGATGAACAAATAGAGAAGATCGTTAATAACCCTGAAGAACCAACCTTCGAGAATACTATCATACCCGAAGATGATGTACAGGGACGAAAGCATTACTACGATCTGTTGAATCGTGTGGAGGCTGTTTTCTTTAATATGCTAAGTGCTGAAACGAACGATGAGATGGATGCTCTGGCACAGAAGATGAGCCCTATTCTCACGAAGCATAGTAATGATGTGAGTCTGAACCCTAAGGTGTTCGAACGGATCAAACGCGTGCATGAGCACCATCGGGAGCTGACACCAGAGGAAGCCAGACTACTGGAGAATAGCTATGACGGCTTTGTTCGTAGTGGTGCGTTGCTTGATGAGGATGGAAAAAACCGCCTCCGCCAACTCACCGAAGAGGCTTCTATGCTCTCATTGCAGTTCTCGCAGAACCTTCTCAAGGAGAATAAGGCTTACACCTTACATGTTATTGACGAGCAGCAACTCGATGGTTTACCTGATACGGCACGTGAGGCAGCACGCGAAGCAGCCAAAGAACGCGAGCTTGAAGGATGGGTGTTCACACTCGATGCACCGAGTTATGGACCGTTCATGATGTACAGTACGCAAAGAGACTTGCGTCAGGAATTATTCATGGCACGCAATACTCTGTGCATAAAGGACAATGATACGAATAATCTTGAGGTCTGCAAGCGTCTCGTGAACCTGCGCCGTGAGATGGCACAGTTGCTTGGTTACGATACATACGCTGATTATGTCATGAAATATCGCATGGCTTCTTCGGTGGAGAAATGTATATAAACTGCTTAACGATCTCATAACTGCTTACAAGCCTACTGCACTATCTGAACATGCGGAAGTAGAGGCTTTGGCAAAAAAATGGAGGGCGATGACTTCAAGATGGAGCCATGGGATGCAACTATTATACGCATAAGCTGAAGATGAAGAAGTATGATCTCGACCCCGAGATGTTACGTCCCCTACTTTGAAGTAAATAATGTCATTAAAGGTGTATTCGGGCTTGCCACTCGCCTTTATGGTATTACTTTCAAAGGAGAATAAGGCAATTCCTGTGTATCATCCAGACGTTAAACCATACGAAGTCTACGACAAGGACGGCAGCTACTTTAGCGGTTCTCTACGTCGATTTCCACCCTCGTAAAAGGCAAGAGGATGGTGCTTGGATGACCGAATTCCAGGGTCAGTGGATCGATAAAGACGGCAGAACGTGCGCCCGCATGCGTCTTTAGTGATGAATCTATCTAAAGCCAACGGAGGACAAACCAGCGTTACTTCGATTGGGAGAGGTCGAGACTTTCCTGCATGAGTTTGGGCATTCTCTACATGGAATGTTCGCTAACACGCGCTTTGAAAGCATGTCTGGTACCAACGTCTGGTGGGACTTTGTGAGCTACCCTCGCAATTCATGGAGAACTTCGCAGTAGAAAGAGTTCCTAAAGACCTTTGCTTTCCATTATCAAACAGGTGAACCGATGCCCGATGAACTGATTGACAAGATCGTTGCCAGTCGTAACTTCGGTGCTGCAACAGCCTGTTTAAGACAAGTTGCATTCGGTTTTTGACTCGATATGGCGTACTACACACAAAAGGATGAGTTTACCGATGATATCATTCCTTTCGAGAAGCAGGCTTGGGCAAAGGCGATTATCGGTGAACAACGCAAGGACACGTGTATGACGGTGCAATTCTCGCATATCATGGCGGGAGGATACGCTGCCGGATACTATAGCTACAAGTGGGCTGAGGTGCTGGATGCCGATGCTTTCAGTGTGTTCAAACACGAAGGAATCTTCAACCAAAGCACTGCGCAACGTTTCCGCGACAATATTCTCTCTCGCGGAGGGACGGAACATCCAATGGAACTCTATAAGCGTTTCCGTGGTCAAGAACCAACGATAAAGGCGCTGATGGAGCGTGATGGCATTAAAAACAACAAGCAGCTCGAGGCATGAACACCAAGCAATCTCTTCTTGACTACCGTTATCTACGGATGGCGAGGATATGGGCGGAGAACTCATACTGCCGTCGGCGACAGGTCGGGGCATTAGTGGTTAAGGACAAGATGATCATTAGTGACGGGTACAATGGTACGCCAAGTGGATTCGAAAACATCTGTGAGGACGAGTCCGGAACGACGTTTCCTTACGTCTTGCATGCCGAGGCCAACGCTATCACGAAACTGGCTAGAAGCAGTAATAACAGTGATGGTGCAACACTTTACGTGACGGCTTCTCCATGTATTGAATGCTCTAAACTGATTATCCAAGCAGGCATCCGTCGGGTCGTATATGCCGAGAAGTATCGCCTAACTGATGGTGTCGACTTGCTGGAGAAGGCTGGTGTAAAGGTTGAATATAAGGCTTTGGAGGACGGACAGGACTAATATAATAAGGTGTAGGAATGCCCGTTGACAATTTAAATGTTTATGAATCAAGATAGAAAAAATCGTTTCGTTCCATTGTTGATGGCTGCTTCAGTAGTCGTCGGAATCCTCATTGGCACCTTTTATGCCAATCACTTCTCGGGTAACCGATTGAACATCATCAACAGTGGAAGCAACCGATTGAACAACTTACTACATATTATTGACGATCAATATGTCGATTCGGTCAACATCGACGAACTGGTCGAAAAGGCTATACCAGAGATCCTTTCAGAGCTTGATCCACACTCTGTTTACATCAGCGCAAAGGATGTTCAGGCTGCTACAGATGACTTAAAAGGATCGTTCTCGGGCGTTGGTATTGAGTTTATCATACGTAACGACACGTTGAGAGTACAGAACGTTATCAAGAATGGACCAGCCGACAAGGCAGGCATTCTGGCTGGTGATAAGGTCGTGAGTATCGGTGGTAAGCCCTTCGTGGGGAAGTCGGCTACGAACGAAGAAGCCATGCGCAGGCTCAAAGGACCTAAAGACTCTAAGGTCAAGATAGGCATTTTGCGCTATGGAGATCGTCAACCGAGAGTGTTCACAGTAACGCGTGGTGACATCTCAGTGAAGAGTATTTCAGCAGCTTACATGTTGAATCGACTCCACTGGATATATACGTGTTAAGAACTTCGGCGAACGCACTTATGCTGAGATGCTTGCCGCTCTGCAATCATTGAATATACAGGAGCTAAACAGCTAGTAATCGACCTTCGCGACAATGGAGGGGGCATTCTTGATGCCGCCGTACAAATGGCTAATGAGTTCCTACCGAAGAATAGGCTCATTGTATATACACAAGGAAGGAAGAGCCCAAGGGTAGATTACCGCAGTGATGGGCGTGGAAGCTATCAGCATATACCAATGGTTGTACTCACAAACGAGAACTCTGCGTCCGCAGCAGAGATCTTCGAGGGGGCAATGCAGGACAATGATCGAGCCTTGATAGTGGGTCGCAGGTCGTTTGGAAAGGGTCTTGTACAACAGCAAATACAGTTCCCTGATGGCAGCATGATACGCCTTACAATAGCAAGATACTACACTCCGTCAGGCAGATGCATACAGAAACCATTCAAGCCAGGCGATAACATCGACTATGAGAACGACATTCTCACACGTTACAAGAATGGGGAATTCTTCTCACAGGATAGTATCAAGCATAAAGGACCAGCCTATCACACCCATAACGGGCGCATTGTTTATGGTGGAGGAGGCATTACGCCTGATATATTCGTGCCTGAGGACACATCGAAGGTGACGTCTTATTTCAAAGAGGCGGTGCTTAGTGGACTGATGATGCAGTATTGCTTCAATTACACGGACAAGTATCGTAAGAAGTTAAGTACCTACACCGAGATGCGCCCACTGGCTGCTTATCTGGGCAAGCAGAACCTTGTCAGCGATTTTGCTAACTATGCCGACCGCAACGGGCTACGCCGTCGTAACCTCATGATCATGCGTTCGCACACCCTACTGGAGGATTACCTCAACAGTAGAATCATCTATAATATCCTTGACGAGCAGGCTCTTTACGAGTATGCTAACCTCACGGACGAAACTATAAAGCGGGCTTTAAGTGTCTTCAAGATGCCCCAGAGCCTTCTTCTAAAACCTCAAACTCATGCACGGGATACGTCTGTTTCGCACAGACAAGCCCGTCCTAATGTAAGAAAATAATGACATACAACCTGTCTCCCAACCCATCCTCTCCCACATGGGAAGAGGACGTTAGGGGGAAAACGAAGCCTGAGTTACGCCGTTATGTACGACTGCTCAAACAGCAGTTTACGGCTGAAGAACTCACAGAACAGTCACACCTCATTATAAATAAGGTGCAGGCTCATCCGCAATTAAGGGTTGCTAATACCATTTTCTTATATACCTCAATGCCCGACGAAGTCAACACACACGGGCTTATTCAGCAACTCTACGATGACGGGAAGCGCATACTGCTCCCCGTAGTAGTGAGTCCGACGGAGATGGAACTGCGTCTCTTTCGGGGATGGGAAGCAATGGAATGCAGTTCATTTGGAATCATGGAACCCACTGGTAACTACTTCGATGATTATGAAAGCATTGAATTTTGCCCTTATTCCGGGCATGGCTTTTCGATGCTGAATGTAATCGCCTCGGACGTGGAAGAGGCTATTACGATCGCTTCCTACCGCTGATAAGCCGTGCTTATAAGCTCGCTGTCTGCTTCTCCTTTCAGTTCTTTGCACACATTCCAACCGAAACAACGGACTTAAAAGTGGATGAGGTTCTGACGGGGAGAGGCATTCTAAGCGATGCTAACATTGGGTCTTTTCGACTACAAAGTGAGTGGCTTCTATTATTTAAAACATTATTTTAACCAAAAAGCCAAAAAGGATTTAACATCCTTAGGTAACAAATGTTATCTCAAGCGCAACTAACGATGAGTATCTTTGCAGCAGATGAATTTTTAAGCAGTAACAAGCTATGGTTAACAAGATGAAAGACTATCTCCCAGAGATAGAAATGGATAAGATGAAGACGCTTCTTGACGTTGAGGAGCGTTACGAAACAGGTAAGATAACACTCGAGGAAGCACGCGAGATCATGCGAACAAAGGTGCAGGGAAGATTCGCCCTATCACATTGCACATGGAGCAAACGCTTAAAGATGGTGCAGAAGATGAGTGTGTACGTGTGGATATGCGCAAGGTGAACGAGCTACTGGAGGCTTCATGGACACGAGCCGACCAGAGTTACCAGCCGACCATCCGCTTACACATTATTATAAAGAGAATGATGAGATGCGCAAACTGCTGCTGGCTGCGGAGGACTTGGTGCAATATCCCGTCATAAAGAACCAATGGCTCGAATTGTACGATCAGTTCCGTCAATACCCAAAGCACTATCATCGCAAGCAAAACCAGCTCTATCCGCTATTGGAGAAGAAAGGTTTTGACCGCCCAACTAACAACGATGTGGAACTTTGATGACATCGTTCGGGATGAGATCAAACGCTGTTATCAACTCCTCGAAGACGGTAAGGACGATGAGTTTATAGCTGCTCAAAAAGGAGATGATAGCCCTTGCGCGCGACCTTATGGATAAGGAGGAACGCATCCTCTACCCCACTTCCTTGGCATTAATCAGCCCTGCCGAATTTGAGGATATGAAGTCAGGGGATCAAGAGATAGGCTTTGCTTTCTTCGATGTTAAGCATGAAGAAACGCCAAAGACAGCCACAACGTCCACCGCTGATGATAGTTCATTTGCGGCTGACTTACAGGCACTTTTGAAGAAACATGGCTATTCCGTTGGCAGCGATCAGGAGTTAGACGTGACTACAGGAAAGCTCACTTGGAGCAAATCAACCTTGTTTATAAGCACTTACCAGTAGACATCTCTTTCGTAGATGAGCACGAATTGGTGAAAGTTCTATTCGGACACTGACCATCGAATATTCCCTCGTTCGAAGAATGTCATTGGTCGCGAGGTCTCAACTGTCACCCTCGCAAGAGTGTGCATATCGTTAAGGAGATTGTCGAGAAGTTCCGTAATGGGGAGCAGGATAAGGCTGAATTTTGGATTAACAAGCCTGAGGTGTTCCTCTACATCGTCTATTTTGCAGTGCACGATGACGCCGGTAACTTCCGCGGTGTACTCGAAATGATGCAGGATTGTACGCATATTCGTTCGCTAACAGGCTCGCAAACACTACTTACATGGGCTAATCAGGAGCAGACATCACCCACTGGTAACAAAAAGGAAACACCCCCAACGCTCCTGATGAAAGCCCAAATTTAACCGAAGAGACGGCAAAGACTATTGCCATCACTTCCGAGACGCAGCTGAAAGACCTTTTTGCAGCTTATCCAACACTGAAGAAGGAACTTGCATCACGTTACACACCTTTCAAAATGCTAAATTCTCCACTCGGAAAACTCATCCTCAAGAAGGCTACTATCGCCTCCGCTGGTGAGCGTTCAGGCTTAGGTGAGAAGAAACTCATCGCTATGATCAAGGAGATTGTTGCAGGAAGGAAAAAGAGGCTCGTTTCGCAGCCTCTCCGAATGGAGAGAGAGTAGATACTACTATTAATAAACAAAGAGGGCGTCTCTTCGACGTGAAGAGACGCCCTTTGATTGCAGGAAACGCCTCTTCGTATCTTGAGAGGGCGTTCTCGTTGAGCTTTCGTAAGATAATGCCACATAGGGACAGACGCCTCGTCTGTCCGCCCATTACCCTTTCACGGCATCCTGTTAGCAACATCCTCTCTTTGAGTTTCAGGCTTTTTATAGGTATTGCCTGGTGGACAGACGAGGGCGTCTGTCCTTTACTTTGTGGCATCCCTTTGATGGAAAGAACCATTCAAATAGATTACCATTAGGTACTCCTCCCTTTGGGGAGGCTGCGAGGTTTCAGCCCGAGGGTGTCTGTCCCCTACTGAAGACTCATCGATCAGAGAACGCATTTCTTCATTGTCAAGAGAGGCTTCGAAAACAAAGAAACGCCCTTTTAGAATCAACGGAACGCCCTCTTCAAAACGAAGAGGACGTTCCGCTGTTTTTAGTTCTGTTGCTCAGCTAACGAGGCGTGCCTCGCTATACACCGACTATACACTCCTTCGTACGCAAAACAGCTCTGTTTACGCTCCTCTCCATTCGGAGAGGGGATGGGGTGAGGCTGTAGAAGGACGGGAGAGGCTACTTCTTTTCCCTTTTCTAGCATTAAATTTTGCAGGAGTAAAATATTAAGTCTAACTTTTGTAGGCGATATATTAATACTTATGGACTGGTTAATAAATTTATTCCAAACACAAGACTCGGTAGCACATCGTGGTGTTACTGTATTCTATTGTCATTGCTCTTGGTGTCTACTTAGGTAAGATTAAGATCGGAGGAATATCCTCATGTCACCTTCGTACTCTTGTTGGCATCCTCTGCAGGGCACATTAACTTCACAGGGCCACGCCCAGTATTGAACTTCCTACAAGACTTTGGACCGATACTCTTCGTCTTTATGATTGGTCTACAGGTTGGTCCGGGATCTTTGAGAGCTTCGGTAAAGGCGGATTGAAGCTCAATATCCTCTCGTCAGTAGCCATTCTGCTGAACATCTTGATGATGTTTGCATGCTACTACATCTTCTTTGACACCCTCAAACAGTAGCACCTGCCTATGATGGTAGGTACGCTTTATGGGTGCAGTAACCAACACTCCGGGTCTTGGTGCAGCCACCGAAGCCTTGCATAGTGTGTTCAAAGACAACATGAACTTCGATATTGCCAATGGTTACGCATGCGCTTATCCATTGGGAGTAGTGGGTATCATCGGTGTAACTATCGCTGTTCGCTACATCTGCAAGGTTAATCTTCAAGCGGAGAACGACAAGTTGATGGAAGAAGAAGGGGAGAACCGAATGCCAAACCACACATTATGTCACTCAAGGTAGCCAATGCTTACATTGCAGGACGTACATTGCAAGAGATCTCAGAGTTCCTTAATCGCGACATTGTTTGTACACGTATTATGAAGAACGGAGTGATTTCTGTGCCTACTCGTGATACAATTCTTGAGTTGGACGATGAGGTGATCATCGTTTCAGCAGAGGTCGATGCAAAGGCTATTCAGGCATTCATTGGTCCGGAGATTGAGGTTGATTGGCATGAAGAAGACCAACCCAAGAAGATGGTCAGCAAGCGTATTATCATCACCAACAGTGCTATGAATGGTAAAACACTGGCTAAGATGCACTTCAGTTCAGTGTATGGTGTGAACGTAACGCGCATTAGTCGTCAGGGAATGGACCTCTTCGCAAGTCGTAACCACCACTTTAATGTGGGCGACCGCATTATGGTTGTGGGTCCAGAAGAGAATGTTAATCGTGTTGCCGAACTAATGGGTAACTCTGAAAAACGCCTAAATACTCCGAATATCGCAACCATCTTTATCGGCATTATTGTGGGCATCCTCTTTGGTAGCTTACCATTCACTATACCACACATGCCCGTGCCATTGAAGCTCGGTTTAGCTGGTGGTCCATTGATCATAGCCATCCTCATTGGTCGATTTGGCTATCGCATGCACCTCGTCACCTATACCACGACCTCCGCAAACATGATGTTACGCGAGTTCGGATTAGCCTTGTTTCTTGCTTCAGTAGGCATTACAGCAGGTGCAGGTTTCTGGGGATACAGTGTGCAGGGAGACGGTTTGAAGTATGTATATACAGGTTTCCTCATCACGATCATACCGATCCTCATCGTTGGTACTATCGCTCGCATGAAGTATAAATTCAACTATTTTACGATCATGGGAATGCTTGCCGGAACCTATACCGATCCCACCAGCACTGGCATACGCGAACTCCATCTGTAATGGTGAAGCCCCTGCCATTGGTTATTCAACGGTATATCCTTTAAGCATGTTCTTGCGTATTTTCACCGCACAAATCATCGTGCTGTTCTTCTGTGGGGCGTAGTTAAAACCTCCCTGCCCCTCCCAAGGAGGGACCCAAGGAGAGTTAGATAAAAGCCTCTTCGTCCCCTCTCCGAATGGAGAGGGAGCGTAAACAGAGTTGTTTGCTTATGAAGTGGTGTATAGTCAGGTGTAGTGAGGCAATGCCTCGTTAGCAGGAGCAGCAGAACTAAAAACAACGGAACGCCCTCTTCGTTTTGAAGAGTGTTCCGACGAGCGTTTCTTTGTTTCCGAAAGAGCCTCTCTTGACAATGAAGAAATGCCCCTGTTGTCTGATGGTGAGTCTTCAGAAAGTAGAGGACAGACGCCCTCGTCTGTCCGTCAACACAACTAATAAAGCCTTCCCAAGCCTCTCCAAGGAGGGGATGTTGATTAACAGGATGTCATGAAAAGGGTAGATGGGCGGACAGACGAGCGTCTGTCCCTGTTAGCATTATCTGAATTAAAAGGAACGCCCTTTCAAAAGCAAAGAAGGCGTTCCGTTGATACGAAGGGCGTTTTCCTTGCAATGAAAAGGGCGTCTCTTCACATTGAAGAAACGCTCTTTGTTTTCGCAACCAGTACTCTCTCCCTCTCCATTCGGAGAGGGGGACGAGGAAGGCTGTGGGGGACGTAGTGAGGGCTGGTTGTAGGTCATACGCAACCCCATCAGCATTGCTAAAGCAAAGAAGGGTGTCGTCACGTACCTTCTATTATTCTTAGCCATTTTATCTGTTGAAATCTCTGTCGTTCAGAACCAACGACCCGGATTACAAATCACGTGCTCTGACCAACTGAGCTAAAGGGCAGGTGACAAAGCGATTCCTATCGCACCGCTACAAACCTTCTACCCTTTGTTTCCCAACCTGGGAGTTTGAAAGGAGCTGGTCATGGAGACTTGTCCGTATAGCGCACTCTCCTACTTGGAGAAAAGCGGTGCAAAAGGTACTGAATTAATTTATAACCACGAAAAGAAAGGACACCTTTTTCGCATTTTAACAAATAATCTTAATTTTGATAAGACGCACCTTTATATAATAAATAATGTAATTTTGCAGTATGACACACGATGAGATCAAACGGTTATCGGCGTATTCTCGATACGACGGGTTTATCTCCAATCCTTTGGGTTGCAGCAGTTTTGTTTGTTTGTTATATACGACTTACGTTCCTTTCTTGGGTCAGGTCTAGACGATACTGCTCTTTTCTACACCTTTCTTCGTGGCTTATCGCTTTAAAAGTTCCGTGAGGAGAAGGTCGCAATGGGTAATTTCTTTTAAGCGCGGGTTGTTTTTATTGCCTTCGAGGTTCACTTCAATGCGGCGTTGATCTTTCAGCCTTCAGTAGGTATATGAACTATGTTGACAACGGGAACTGTAGCTGTCTTCACAACCATCTATTCAGCCCGACAAAAGCAGATGTGCAGTCAGTTGAATGCTGTATCTTACAACGATGTAATTCGGCCCTTTTCAATGACGGAACCGACTGTCTTGGCTGCAAATAGCTTTTATAACAGCAGTGTTATCGGGCGTTGTTCTCATTAATCATTGCTGCGTTAATGATGGAAACAAGTACGCACCTCTAATTCAAAACAATATTAATTTTGAACATACGCAATGGATATTCCGTTATATTCCTCTATTCAATGAGGAAGAGAGTCTGCCCTGAATGCACGCATGGATACAACGCGTGATGAATGCCAACAGCTTTTCTTATGAAATAATATTTGTTAATGACGGTTCAACCGACATGGTTGGGAATCATTGAGAGCTTCATCACAAGTGACGAGGCACGTTCACGGCATTAAATTCGCCGTAACTATGGTGAAGTCCAGCCCTTGTGGCTTCAAAGCGGCTAAAGGCGATGTTGTCATTACGTTGGATACAGACCTGCAAGACTCTCCTGACGAGATACCAGGGCTTTACCAAATGATCGGAGGATAAGTTTGACCTCGTAAGTGGCTATAAGCAAAGTAGCGGTACGACCCGTTATCAAGACCTTGCCTACTAAGCTTTTTCAATGCCACGGCACGTAAGATCAGTGGTGTACATAACCTCCATGACTTTAGTGCGGACTGAAGGCTTACCGCGGGATGGTGAAACATCGGAAGTCTATGGTGAGATGCATCGTTATACACTTATCTTGCCAAAGGAAGCAGGGTTTCGCTCGTATCGGAGAAGGTGGTTCACCATCAGGCACGCAAGTATGGTAAGTCGAAATTGGTCATTAATCGCTTTTTAATGGCTATCTGACCTACTCACCTTATGGTTCTTGACCAACTTTGGAGCTATGCATGTCTTCAGACTGCTTGGTTCATTCGTATTCTTCATTGGTTTCATCGTCTTATTGCCTTATTCATCAGAAAGATGATAATGTTGTACAATGGAGAATATGGTGATCTCTTGTCAATCATGCCTCTTTTGTGTCTGACCGCTATTCCTTGGGTACACACTCTCCTTGCAGGCTATGGGCGATTTGATCAGTCGGGTAACCCTCGACGCAATGATTATGCCAGATGAGAAAGAACTGTAAATAAGTAATTTATAAAGTGTAAAGTAATGACCTAATAACGATTGATACGGGCGTAGACGATGACAGCCGAAAAAGGGCTGATAAAATATGTCTTAGGCGTTTTCAGCTGTTTTATCATTAGGTTCACTCTTGCTGACAGGCTGCCTGACCTTGATTGTGGCGTTCACAATCCTGTAATGGCTAATTTATATCACAGGGCGACAGCCTTCAGACCTCTGACTATCAGGTGCCATCCGTGGCAGCCCGACACTGTACCGTCAACCCGCCCTTATTAAGACACAAAATTCAGTCTGCCAATGAGCTACGGAGGTGCGCAAGACCGCCTGCGGTTCGTCTCACCAATGCATGGGCTGTTCCCTGTCGTTGACACGATAACGATTAGTAAGACCAATAGAGCCACTTTGAAAGTGTTGATTGGCGCGCTTTCTTCCATAAACTCACCGCCGTGAGTACAACGGGATGCGGAATTAGTCAGATAAGTATCAACAATCCCAACGTAGACTACGATGGAACAGAAAGAGATATACACATTCAGTATTCTCGCGTTTGGTCTTCTCTGTTGCAGCCAACGGCTCTCGGGCACAACAGAAGCGTAGGGCACAACCCGTAGCAGAGCTGATGCTGTATCGTTCTTCAGGGCGTTGCAGTTGGAGTAGACAGTCGTCGGACCCGCTGAAGGCTCTTTCTGCCTACGGACAATAAAGCTTATTGCGAGTGAACATCCGCGACAGTATTATCCAGTGCTGGAACTCGGTGTGGGACAGGCTGATAAGACGCTGATGAGACCTCGACAACAGTATAAAACACGTGCCCATACGGTCGTGTGGGTATGGACTTCAATGTGGGCCCAGGACAAGCACGACGTCTATCGCGTCTTCGTTGGCGGCAGAAGTGGGCTATCACCAGCTTCAAATGTGACGTCAACGCGCCTGCCGTAGAAAGACCCCATTTGAGGCTGGATTAGTGCCGCTGGCGGTACTGCAGCGATGGGTTCGCACCTGCTGGATTAGGAAGGCTGCTTTCGGTGTAGATGCAAATCTGGGGATCAGCCGGCACGTATGTGGAGCGTGAGATGTAAAGTTCGTGCGCATCGAAAGCAATGACTTGGGCGAGACCTTGGTATGTGCCGGGATACGGAAGGGCGGTTCCTCGACATCGGAGCCACATTTTAACGTTCTTCTCGAACTATCACACTCATCTAACAAACATCCCTTTCCATCACTAAATCGACCAGATTACGATAATGAAGAATAAGAAACTCTAGTGGCAAATGCCCTTTCTTTTGGTGCTGCTGTTGGTTCTATCGCCATTGTGAGGTGTCAGCACTGATATACCCGTATCCAGCATATACGGGCTGATCTTCGGTACTGTCTGTCACATTGCGTGCGCAGGTGATGAAGACTACTGCAGCCCAGAGATGATGCCAGAACTTAAACGTGTCAGCAGACCTTCTCAGCTTTTGAGCCGTCATCGAGTCATTTCAGATTGATCGAATCAGAACAAACCTTAATCGAGGGTGAATGAGATGTTTGATGAGGGTGTTTACACTCGCTCAGCAAGGTATCGAAAAGAGACCAATGGTGCGTTCGACATCACAGTAGCACCATTAGGCCAAATACATGTGGGAGCTCAGCTTCGAAACGGGTGTTCGTCCATCGAAGAGGAAGATTGATAGCCACGACGAATCGTTGGTTTAATAGGTGAAACTGTTGGTAACACCATTCGCAAGCAAGATCCGCGCGTTATGTTAGACTGTTCTGCGATTGCAAAGGGCTATGGTTCGATTGCGTAGCTGTTTGCTGCAAAAGCAAGCACGTGAATTTCATGATAGAGATAGGTGGTGAGATCGTAACCCGAGGCAACAGCGAAAAGAGATTGCCCTGGCGTATTGGTGTGACAAAGCCTACGGACGACAGTGTGAACGTTAATCAAGATTACGAGCGGTGCTGAATGTGACCGACGAGCTATGGCGACGAGTGGAAACTATCGTAACTTCTGTTATAAAGGAGTGAAATATGCGCACACCATCAACCCTAAGACAGGATACCCGTCAGCACTCCCTCCTTTCGGCTACTGTTCTTGCCAAGAATGCGCCACTGCGGATGCACGCCACCTCCTTTATGGTGATGGGCATAGAGACAAGACAGTTACTCGATCGTCACCCCGAGTTGATGGCGTATTTTATTTGTCGAATAGCAGGAGAGCTAAGAGTTTGGGTATAGTAAAGGTCTCACCCCTGCCCAACAAAAGCCTCACCCCGCCCCTCTCGAATGGAGAGGTAAATGAATCGAAAGGGAATAGTTTGCTCAAGGCTTCCAACCTTTATAGTACTATCTACTCCTCTTCCATTCGGAGGTGAAGTGAATAGATAGAAAGGGAATGGTTTGCTCAAGGCTTCTAACTTTTCATTTGCAATACGATCACCCCTCCATTCGGAGAGTGAAAGTGAATAGATCGAAGGAATGGTTTGCTCAAGGCTTCCTAACTTTCATTGCAGTATCTATCATCCCTCTCCATTCGGAGAGTGAAGTGAATAGATCGAGGAATGGTTGCTCATGCTTCCTAACTTTTCATTTACAATACTATCTACTCCTCTCCATTCGGAGGTGAAGTGAATAGATCGAAAAATGGTTTGCTCAGGCTCTAACCTTTATTTACAGTACTATCTACTCCTCTCCATTCGGAGAGTGAAGTGAATAGATCGAAAGGAAATGGTTTGCTCAAGGCTTCCTAACCTTTATTTACGGTACTATCTACTCCCCTCTCCATTCGGAGAGTGAAGTGAATAGATCGAAAGGAAATGGTTTGCTCAAGGCTTCCTAACCTTTATTTACAGTACTATCTACTCCCTCTCCATTCGGAGAGAGAGCGAGAAATGAACTGTTTTTCGCTTTATGTTACAACTTCACAACGACCTTCTCCGCCTCCCTCTTCCTCGGTATAGGCACAGATGAGCTTTTCCGAGTATTGTGGTACACCAAGTTTGGATTCCGACTGTCGGCAGGACAGCTACTGTCACGGCTGAAGGCGACCGATGCACACAACTCTTCTTTCTCATGGCAGGCTCACTGAGTGTGGAGAGTCATGCTGATAACCATCGATACAGTATCATCGAAGAGTTATCAGCACCAGCTGTCATACAACCAGAACACCTCTTCGGACTCATGTCGAGATACTCCAAAACATTCTCTGCAAAGACCGATTGCAGCTTACTGGCACTCAGTAAGGAGGAGATTCTCCGCCTTCTTGATTCCTACCTCATCTTCCGTTTGAATTTTCTCAACATCCTTTTCCATGCAAGCGCAACGGCGGTCGCATTCCATGGGCAGAATCTATGAAATTCGCCAACAGTTCTTTTGCATCTTACGCCTCCGTTGTATCACGCAAGCCGGTAAGAAAGTGCTCAAAATAAAAGATGGAAAACACTCGGACATGAGCTTCATCAAAGTCGTCTGAACGTCTCCCGAATGCTCAACCGGCTACAGGCAGAAGGTCTGATAACCATCAGTCGTGGTGTTATCATCGTCCCACAATTGGAGTGTTGTTACGGTGGGATAACCCCACCCAACCTCCCCCAAGGGGAGGAGTGCGGACGAGTTATTTGTAGAGATGCCTCACCACCTCTCTCCTATTGGAGAGGGTAGAATAGTACTATTGCATACGAAGATAATACCTCACTGTAGGGACAGACGCCCTCGTCTGTCCGCCCATCTACCCCTTTCATGACATCCCGTTAGTCAACATCCCTCCTTTGGAGAGGCTTGGGAGAGCTTTTTATTAGCTGTGTGTTTGACTTGGACAGACGAGGGCGTCTGTCCCTGCCTGAAGAATCTCCCCCGCCCTCTCCCAATGGAGAGGAGGGAGTGAATGGTGCCATTTCCCACAGACAAGCAACTCGTCAACGATTAGCAGTCCACTCGTCCACTCTACCTAATCATAATTTTGAATTATGAACTTTGAATTTTAGATTAAAGAGGAGCCTCTCCTGTATGAACTTAATCAATCGGGTGATGGCTTGGGTGCATGCCGGACAGAACTCGGGATGGGCATTTGTGCGCATACGACAGTCTGGAGTAAGCACGATAAGCACCGTGTTGAGCATAGCCAGCAGGCTCGTATGCACCCACTTTCCACTTATCTCACGTGCGTTCGCTTTATCTAAGTCGTTGGTTCGGGCGTTGGTAATGGAGTCTTTCTTATCGATCTTCCTTCCCACTTGTTATGAAGTCGACCAGAGTTGTTGGGTTCAGTTCCCACAGTTCGACGTCTTTTGGATACATGTTAATCTCCTCTTGGCATAAGCATACTCATCGCCGAGACCCGCAAAAGGTGTCCAAACTCATGAACAACCACAGGTTTGAAGTAAGCGTGATGTGTCATTGATAGGTTGTAAGAGTTCAAATTAGCCACCACCGTACTTCTCCGTGTTTACCAATACGATGATGTGCTCGTAAAGGTGTACCCGCCAGCCAGTTGTGGAGATCTTTGAGGAGGAGTAGTATCTGTCGCTATAGAAGTGTCGAAATGAGCGAGAGCCGTGTTCTTCCATATACTTCTGATGGTTCGGATGTCCCGCTATCAACGGATGGAGCCTTGACAGCCACGATATTGAATCGAGAACGCAGCGATTTGAAGGCTCGTGGCGAAGAGGCTTCCATCGCAATGCGACAATCCCTTGTACAGGTGGGCATCTCGGTGTCGGTGTAACCCGCCGCAATGTACGCGATGTGTATGCAGTGCGAAGGATCGGCAGCCTGTTGCAAGGTCTCGTAGGTGTGACATTACGCTCGCGATGTGCCGGATGAGTATATCCCGTGGTGCAACGGTGCGCGTCATGCGGTTAGTAACCTCGCGCCGGTTGTTCCTCAGTTCGATAGTTACATCTGCCGTGTCCTTTGGATAAGGTACGAGAAAGACATTCTCGAAACGATTTCTTGCTATCACCCTGCGCCTCGTCGGTAGGTGAGCCACTCCTGAGATAAAGGTGTGAGAAAGAGTTTCGATGGATCACTTTCTGCGTGCGATGATCACGCACAATGACCTGTCTGCTCCTCGACAGGCACTCCTCGGCGAGTCGTTTCGTTAACGCCATACCAATGTGGGATACGTGATGGTTTCATCCCACAGCGATGGTCTGCTCTTTCGCGTCCCAGCGAAGATGTAATCCGAAAACGTGCGTTGCATCCTCGAAATAATGGTTGAAATCCTGCAAGCAAAAGGCACCCATAGAGAGTGCGAGGAGTAAGGTGGTAATGACTTTTCTCATGGGTCTCTAGAAAGATGCGGTTAGTGTGTGTCTTTCCAGATAGTTATCATCTGTTCAACATTATATCTCATCATTTGCAAAGTTATAAATACTCAATGATAATAACCATCAAGAAGGAGATTATTAATTTATCATTCATCATTCAGAGTCCATAGCTATGATTGTATTGGAGTTGTGAGCTTCTGTGCTGTTACTGGTTTATCTTTGACGCAAAGAGGACTCTGAAAAAGGTAGAATAGAGGTTTCTCACATGGTTCTTTCCTGTTATTTTAGATTCTGGAAGATAGTGGGAGTGTTAAGATGAAATAGTCTCAGGATGAGAAAGTGTTTATTTATCGGAGAGAGAGTTTTATTTTTGCTGTCACTACTGTCATTGTGCTTTCTGTGTATAAACCATTGATAATATGAATGAAATAACGTGACAGTGACTGACAGCAAACTGAATTAAAATAAATAAGGTGAAATCCTTTCTATAAAGCGTATATACAAGATATGCAATTTAGTAATAAAAATACGCGTTTTTATCTATTACCGTTCACTTTCTATTTAACGATATCATGCCTATATTTGCAAACATAAGCTTTAACCTGTGGTACATGAACCTCCAGAGGAGAAACTAAGAACCATCCAATATCACAAAGCAAAGCAAGCTTTAGCTCGTTCTAATAGCCAAACCAAGTCGTATCAAGAGATAATCAACCTGAATAATTACATTTATGAGGCTCTAAGAACGTGGATGTTTATCCTCTGTGCCCACTGGGATTAAGCTCTGCTCATGCAGTCTATCACAGGCCACAGTAGTAACATTGTAGATGAGATGTGGTGCCTTACCGGGCATGCAAGTATTATCCCCAAGTCAGCACCTAAGTCGTACAGTGTGTGTCGAACATAGACGGTCTGTTGGACTCAAACGCGCGTAGTGAGCGAGAAGTTGACATTGATCTGCCAGGGCTGCGACAGCGCTGGACACCGCAACTCGCACCAAATGAATACTGGTGATGGAACCCCACTGGAGCAAAATGATGAACGACGTTGTCGTCGTGGTTTACATGGACAGCAAAGTTGCCACCACATCGGCTTCCGTCATCAGTTGGTGCTAAGGATCGGAGATGAAACTCCGTTGCTAACCCGCTTGGATGCCGTGTGCGTAGCAGGTGAGCGGACTCACAAGTCTTCTCCTCTTCCGGTGACGTGTCCGCACGCCTATCTGCGCCCCTCACGGGCAAGGATCGCTTGCGTGCGGGTACTGGTCTATTGGTTATCATGGATGAATGCAGGTCAGTATGGCTGTGTTGCAAGCAATGAATCCTAATAATATTGATATCGAGCGTGCAGTGCCTCGAAAGATGCCGCTGCAGCCTCTATCGACGGTGCTCGAGCGCAGCCCACGGTAGTTAAGTGTATGCAACTACGAAAAGAGGCGCGCACTGAGACTCGTCCCAGTATAAATGTTCGTAGCGCAATATGCGGTCCTTCTACTCAGCACACCGATTGCTTGATCTGTTGATGACGGGTCTGAACTGCTAAGATACTATGATCAGGCATATATGCCGCCTCATGTTGCAAACCTTTAAAGAGAGATACTTCAGACCAGCTGACTGGCGCAATGGTATAAATACGTCGGGTCCAATCAGCTCTGGGCACAGCTGATGTCTCGTTTCCTGGTGAAACTTACGGGCGTAAGATACTATCTTTCAGGTGGAGCACTCAGTCAGGACGGTTTGAGAATGGGCTCCAGTTTATAAAAGGTGTCTGGTCCGTATCAACCTTTGATGCGAAGTTGAGCATGATTGGGTAAGAGCCAACATGCACCTTAAGTATCATACGATGCTACACGCGTATTCTTCTTGGCAACAACAATGCAGTTGGTGGTGGACTGGCAGCAACGGTGTCTCCGCCTCAACCTTACGACCCTAATACGGGCGTGAGAACTCGTGCACGTCCTTTATGAGACATCGCCACCTTCAGCGCCGGTAGAGACGAACCCCTGCGAAGACGATCATTTATCCTATTCACCTAATGGTACCTGCCATTACACCCATTAAGAAACAACCTTACGCTCTTTAATGGGTTGGGCTCGATTATGGTATGGCCGTTCACGTACCCTTCCGGGCCATGGTCGTGCTGCATGGTAATGGAAGTTCCGAACGTTCGTTCTCAGCCGGCACTCGTCTTACCATCACCAATGCGGCTTCGATATAATATGACCTTTGGTGACTTCACCGACAACAACTGCTCGTACATGAACACACCAACTATAAGGCGGGATGATGGCTTCTCGGCCGCTGGTTCAGGCATACTGGACGAGTCGTCTCTGCTTGTCAATGCAACAGCAGCAAGAACATCACGCGAGAGTATTACCAGCGTACGCTCTCTGGTCATTCTTCTTCGCGGTTGATCTTTTCGATTTCCTCCCGAGCGTTACTTCGCTGATCTGTCCTACGTAACGATGCCTCTTCACGCTTCGGCAAGAACAAAGCGAAACGGTGCTCTCATTAGTGGGATAGGTTATGGAAAGCAAAGAAAGAAGTTCTTGCAAAGATGTGGCATGGTTGAATGACTTAGACAGCCAAAGGCGAGCTCACATGGTACTCAAGGTGACTCTCTATTCCTGCCATATAGCACTTCGCTTATGCGTGAAAGGTCGGTCCAGCAAGAAGGGAGACGCGAGTCCTTGGGCTTTAGAGTCTGGGTAATCCCGACCCTTGGATGCGAGCGTCAAAGCAAAGTTCACAGTGGGTGCGAGACTCGTAAACTGTCAATCGTCTGGACCTGAGATGTGGAGTATTATAATCGTGTAACAGACGATATGCTCTTTGAAGTTCCTCTACCTTTATAGCATCTGGATCTGTCAACAGCTGTTGAGTGCTGGTCATCCTCGCTGCGAGTATGCAGGACGCTATTCTGAACCCAGGGTATCGACCTCCAGTTGAAATGGACATCCTACGCGGACGCGACTGAGTATCAGCTGAACTGCGAACCTCGCTATAATAAGGACCAGGGTCTCGAACTCTCTTCGAGGGTAGGCAATCGATAGCAGGAATCCAGGCGGACAGCTCTCTTTGTCGTTGGAAAGCCTGTTCAGTTGTCTTACCATTATGGCATAGGGTGTGAATCCTGACACGAAATAAAGCTGATATTGCCGATGGTATCGGCAGACGAACCAGTACAAGCTTCCTCATCGTGATGACCAGGACGTGCTAAACAGAGTGGTCAAGTTCGCTGAATCCAGGTGCAGAGAGTTGATGCACTTACACTCCATCTCACTCGTGGTTTGAGGGTATCTCCGCATACTGGACGAAGCTTTTCATCAAACGCATGATCTCTTCTTTGCATTAGGTAAACACATGACCTCAATGGATAAGCAGTTTCTAAAGGAGAATGGACTACTTTGTTCGTGACAGAAAAGATAACTGCAATGGTTCACGAAGGCTCTTCGACTGGCTGGAAACAACCAGGAGATGAGACGGAATTTCCATCTCTTGCATGGGTTCGTGACCCTTCACACCAGAGCACTTATTTAGACCTCGAAGATGCTGCACGCTTCTCGTGCAGCTACAGAACTGACTCTGGGCTATGAGTTGCCTCGCAGAATGCTTGGACAGCAAAGGTTATACACGTATACCAGCAAAGGGTATTCTTCTGAGTCGTAAACCTATTAACATTTACGAAGTTCCGTGGTATTGACCGAGAGCAACCGCAACGTTTGTATGGAGTGAACCCTAATACCAAAACAGATGAGCGTTGGAGTGGAACTTGGTCTCTAACAATAACATATGGCGTATCTATATAGAAAGAACAAAGATATTATTTTGGGCATTCGCACTCTTGTTTGGCTGCTGCAAGCATGCGACTGGAATCGTGATCCTGCTAACGACATAGACTATGGAGCCGGTCGTATCGCAGCATGCAGGATGCCAAGTGGGATAGTGGAATATACTCAACTCTACGTGGAAAGTTCGCGGTGGATATATTTGAGTCCACTGCGAGGCTTCAACAGACATCACTGCGCACGCCGCTTTCGGCAACTCATGGCGAGGTTCATGGGTGGACTATCATCAAGCCAGAGAGTGCATGTGTGCAGGGTTATACCACTCTTTATTATGCAGCACTCATCGATGCAAACGGTGTCTGGAAAGCTGTTACCAAAGATGGAGGTGAGCGGTGATGAACAGATACAAAGATCTGTCTTGGTGACGCTCTGCTTTGCTCGTGCCTTTTATCGCCACTTAACCTTACGTTGTAGGATTTACGATAAAAATACGGCCGACAAGGATCTTGGAGTGTGCACAGAGCCTGGATCGATTGATAAACCGAAAAGGCCTGGCGATGCGATAACAGGCTCCATCCTTGCCAGACCTGCATAAGGCTGATCTCTCTTCTAAATGTATCGTTGCCGTCGTGCAAGGAAATACGGAGGGTGAATTGCAGTGCGGTATAAAGCTTTGCGTGCAAGAGTGCAATCTTTACGAGACATGACAAATGCTTATACCGAGGCTAAGCAACCAATCGACCGCGGAACATACCCTCTCATTACTCCCATCATGGTCACTGGATGCTAACAATAAAATTGGATCCACGCAGATGCCTCGCGCAGATGATGTTCTGCCGATAATGGTATGGAACAAATATAGCGGCTTACCTTTCGTGGACAAAAGAGAATGAGAGTTGCCACAACAACAGGTGTTTCTTACGGGGCTGACTTGTTCACGCCACATATTGGGATAATCAACATGAGGCAAGTACAGGCACGTAATGTGTCGCTACAACAAGCCTGCCATGCTCCTCAGGAGGTTATCAACGATCTCTTTACGTGCGTAGAACGACATCGATGCACAGGTTCTATTCGAGTTCGTCCAGCACGACAGTCAATGATATGAATGCCTCAACTCAGCTCTATGTCACATCGAAGCTGAAGGTAATCCTGACTACGCCAACACTCGTAGCACGCAGTGTGGTATACGTGCCCAATGGAATCTGCTCCCAAAGCATTCCGGTGCGAACAACATCTCATTAGGCTGAGCACGCATACGACTTTAGCGATCATCAGTGATGCACAAACTATCTCTTTAATCAGTGCACCAGACTCACGTGGTCTAGATCTAACAACCTCACCGGCGATGCTCTGCGATAAAGATAAAGAATGAGCGAGCACGTGAGTGGCTTATGAAGGCTTCCGCCTCTGGGACTTGAGACGCTGGACAAGGCGTGGAGAGCGTACTCAAGGAAGAGAGAATTAGTTACAGGTACCAGCAGTATCTGTGCAGGCGGATATAAGGTCGACATACAACGCAGACAACTATATGTTTGCATGCACACACTAAGAATGAGACCTGTAATAAATACCAACCTCTTACCTAACTCCAGGATGGAGATAAAGTAGACACGCATAATTACACTCATGGTGTGAAGAGATAGGCAAACATGGGCATTCTTAGCAGCCTTGACAGTCTTAGCCGCTCGCATGCCGAAAAGGATCTTGTCTTAGAGAGGACTGAGGCGTATTGTCAGGTGCACCAAGCGCAGTAACGCTTGTACAAGAGGGGTGAGACAGAAACGTGTTGATGTCTTCAACGAGCGATGATTGGCAGATTGAGAATGGGGCACACAATGCCTGGCTCACAGCAGCAAATCGAAGGGCACAACCTAGAGTTAACGCTACAGCCACTAATGATGCTGACGAACGTCGCAGAGGTGTTATGACGACCCCAACAAGCAAACGGACGACGGCTGTGCACACAGTACGGGGACAGCAACGATTTACTGTTGAGGGGCGGTGATGCTACGCTGATCCTCAATCACGAAGGCACATACAGAGTGGAGTGAAAGGTTACCTCCGTTCAGAGACTTGAGACAGCGGAACGGTTAGACAGCTACCAACAACTGGCCCGACTGCCGGTGATCTCAAACAACACCGGTGACACTCAACCTCACCGCTATTGAGCGTAACAGCCAATGGGCACACTTGACCAGCCGAAGTGAGAAGCTATTCTATCCAATGGCAATAAAGCATTACGGTTAACCGTTTGGTGCAGAGATGACGTATGTCTGTTCCAGTTACATATGTGGGATTTCGTAACTTCTCATGATATCAATAAGGTATTAGCAATGGAGGCGGCAAAGTAATCTCCGTGATAAAGCATGTGGAGATTGACTCGCTCTACCCTATCATCAGGATCTGGGCATGATGCTTTACGGTGTCCATTCACCAAATTGTAGAACGGGCTCCACACATCCTCTATCAGCAGAAGAACAGTATGGTACGGATATGTATTGCGCATGGCTTAAAGCACCAAAGGTAAGCTAATTCCAACAAGACTCATACGAGGCCTTTGGTTAAAAGCAAAATAACTTCAAATTAGGTAACAAGCAAACGCCTTGATACACAGAGTCACAGCATTTTTAAATGAAGAGATAGATAAGACCCGATCTCAGTCACGTTCTCTGTGTAACTCGACAAACTTCTAAGATGGCTGGTGGTATCGTTTAGAAGCGCCTGCATGAAGCATCTCCCGAAACGCCTCATAGCTTGAAAACTCAAATAGTAATGGTCAGGCGGAAACATTCTGTCTTCCCTTCTGATTACCTACACATTAAGGCGTTCAAGCTCGAACCGGTGGTTGCGTTCGGAGCGTCAACGGTGAGTAGTGAAACCAGATCTATAACAACCAGTTTAATTCAGAGAACGCAACAGCCACAACCAGAGGATCCGCTCTGTCGTTACTCACGCTTAAATATTTGTGCCAGAGAACGAGAGTTGTACCCGGAACATTAGCTGGCATTAGGTCTACTTCTTTTATTGGCAAGCGTATCACGGAAGAGACGATGCTGGATTACATTGCGAGAGCAATGACCTGGTGGTACTGTCGTCAAGTGTTGCCGCGTATCAATGGGAGGTGATGTCTTCTACAATCGTGAGGAGCAAGGAACGCCTGGTGTATATACTTGGTAGTGAATATTCTATACCGTTCAGCTCGCGCCGTGCAGTTGAAGACATAGGGTTGCAACCTATTCAGAGGCAAGTGCGGTGAGTTCGCAACCTTCTATCGCAGCAGCGGTGAAATCTGATAGACCTTCGCCCGCAAGAGAGCCGGTCCTGTCATCACTTCATTACAAGAGTAAACACTGGTGTTGACTTAGTCAGAAGAACCTTTAACCATCGACTACGCACCAATGAAAAAGGATTTGTAGATACATATCTAACGGTTATTAGCATGGCTCTCACCGCTGGACCCTGCGCGTCCTGTCACGATGACATGCTCGAGTCAAAGCAATCAATGTCAGACAACTACAAAAGCCCTCCTGATGAGAGCTTCCGCGGGAACCCAGCGCCATGGCTTATAAATGCTAAAAGCAAGCGTATCACCCACTACACGCACAGCAACTCGGGAGTGTTACACGTGCCGCCATACTTGATGATACAACCGTGAAAGTCGAACAGGTGTTTGACACGGACGAATGAGCGCGCAAACGTGAGGGCTCGTGGCTTTGGATAGATGGTCTGTCAAGTTCGACAAAAGCATAAAAGATGCGCCGAAGCGATTAATGAACCTCAAGCGCGACCCAGCAAATTGAAAAAGTACACAGGAAAGCATTCCTATTGTCATCTCTAGTGACTCTACCTCAAGGAAGCTACGCTCCTCTATCAATCTGGGAAGACTTCGTGATGCCAATGACGGACAAGGTCCTCTCTTTCAGTGAAATCTTATGTAACATCAATGCAGCATTACAGCATGACCATAGAACACATATCAAATGTTCCAACCTGGGGCTGATATAGACCTCCCTGCTTGGCAGAGGTAAACAGGAGACCCATGTGAAATGTCGTAGCTGTGATGGATTCGGCATGAGACTTGCCACATGAAGACCTTGGAAAGACAGCTTGGCAAGGTAAAGACCCTAAAACGGGAGGACTTCATCCATGGGCGTAACTTCTGGGCAGAAGAGACCGGTCAAGACAATCCGAATCATGTCATTGTGAGGTGCTCCATGGTACCCACGTAGCTGGGCCTCCATACCGCTGCTCATAACAACAACAACGGAGTCGGGTCTGCAGTCTGCCGGTGGTAATGGTGATGCCAATTCGCGTCCGCGTACGAGTTGTGAGATCTATGTGGACATGACGGAACAACGGAGACCGCAACGACAAAAGTACATTGTTAAGGCGTTTGATTTGCTGCCGAGAATGGTTGCATCAGTACTGAACTGTTCTTGGGATACAGCTCGACCTCGTAAGAAATACCTTAATGAGATGAACTTTCCCAAACCATCTTTCAGGAATCAATTCGACCTCACTGGAAAGATGGCATCAATTGCTTTACCGACGTGTGCATGGATAAAGCGACAAAGACGGAAAGAAGAGACCTGATGCTTATATGAAAAGGTGGTCTCGATCTTCTCTTGCTGGTGCGACGACTCAATATGAGCATTGATATGATTCCGCCTCTTATAATCGTGTAGTAGCGGTTGGAGCAATCAATAGTCTCGATGTGCCAACAGCCTATATGAACAAAGGGACCGCGGGTCGGCTGGCCTTTGCTCCGGTGGTGCTAAACTGATGCTGGATCAGTCAATCAGGGCGTATTGGAGCACGGTGCCTGACCGACTATGAATCATTTGCGACGTCCTTCTCCACATACTGACTTTGCGCTGCCCTCTGACCATGCGCATGCCTTTCGCGCAAGGTACTTCTATGGCGACACCACACGTTACGGGCATTGCAGCTCTTGTAGTATCTGAAAGTTCGGAAGGACGAGTCCTAACTACCGACAGGATCTTCGGCGTCAATCTTTAGGTGCTCTTAGCCAGAGTCCCTATGAGGTAAAGACAGGATGCGAACTTAGCTGGAAAGATGCTCCGGTTATCACTCGATGCGCTTCTATGCGCTTTCTCGATCTAGAGAGCAGAGGCCTCGAGAGCTCCATCTCACTGTCACCGACCTTTCACATGCTACAGGTTATTACGATGCTAATGTTCGCATGGAGATGATGACGGCTGATACTGGTGTCTAAGCGATGAGCACACAGCCTTTGCATTACCGATATTCCAACTCTTCAAAGTCAGACTTGAGGCACTCCGTTCCAGTCTTTTACACGCTTCTTCGTATATATACGTCTGTCGGAACAGAGATGGCAGCAGAGTTTACAGGACTGGAGACTGGCATGGATCAGTGTCAGTTAAGATGGTTGCTCGCGCACCGCTGCGACAATCGTTGGCAAGGAGTGTATCGACGAGCTTTATCATCGCCCGGAACCATGCTCCACTATCTCACGAATATGATTGAAAAGAAACCTTCGCTTACTGGATACACAGGCTTTCTATCATAAGATATGCAGTGATAAAGATGAGGATTAGGCACACTCGACGTAGCCAACAACAGCACTTCCTGGCAGACGCTGAAACTAGCGGATCGGTGATACTTTCGACTTGCTCATCATGGCGGTAGGAGCACAGCAACATCAGTTTCGTATCACGCTCGCCGATCAACTGGGTGGTAAAACAACGCAAACAATCGCTTATGGAGATCGTGCTCACACTGCCCGAACTTTATGCACCCTATTGGTGACATCTCGTTGTTTGCGAACAGGCGAAGCACTCAACGCGATTCCTTGCTCACGTATTCACCGCTTCAAGCCGGACGACAATGCACTTCGCAAATACCTCCGACAATGAACAAGTGGCAAAGGTGGCCAGTCACGGAACCAAGTTAACCGTCACCCCGGGACAGAAAAGGACTTGCAGAACTCACCATCACAGCCGTTGATGGCGGCAGACGAACAACCACTTCGGCCTCGTGAAGTAACTGATAAGAATGCACCAGACGTTCACGTCATCTATCCGAACTGCTACAGTTGAGCATCAAAGCCCTTTATCGCAGTAATGTAACGAGGTTAAAGCCATCGTAAATATCGCTTCATGGGCAGAAGCTCATCGATCGACGATGACGCCGGATAGCCGAACTCATGAAATAACGATCGGTATCGACCGCCTCGCACCAGGTACTTATTACCTCTTGCTAACGACGGATCGCCTCAACAAGTAGCACTGTTTTACATAATCGGTACCATGAAGAAGATAACAATAGTTCTTCTCGTCTTGAGTATGGGCATGACGATGAAGACAGCGCACAGAGTAGGATTATACCCGTACTCGAATCCAACTCCAGACGCTCGCACGGAGGCGATGGGTGGTACATTGCTTGGCAACACGAGCCAGATGTACATTTATACCAACCCTGCAGCTTTCACTTTATGGCGATAAGCAGTTCTCCATTGATGCGTCAATAGCAGGACAGCCAAAGACAGATGAGGGCGACTCATGCAATATAACTCGCTACGGGGGTATCAGTTTAAAAACCATTCAGCACTCATGGCGGTGTGAGATACATGGGTGGACTCGACCATACAACCGATAAGCTGCAATGGGCGGAACTAAAGAGATAAAGCCTTATGACCTTGCGCTCGATCTCGGTTATTCGTTTCCTATATACAAAGGAAGTGGCTGTCTATGCCACAGCAACCTATGCTCGTACCCATGCTGAAACGAGTGCTAACGCTTTAGCTCAGTGTGGAGCGCTTATCAAACGGACTTCAACCTCGACAGGATGTGCCAACGAAATTAACAGTGGGCGCACGATTGATGGACTTCGGCAAAGATGTGAAGTTTGACAACACTGGTATTCCTCAAAGTCTGCCCACTTCTCTTTGTCATAGGAGGCGATTGGAGCGTGAGTTGCACCTAAACATGCGCTTACTTACGCCCCTCTCCTATCACACCGAAAGATGCGCACGAAACCCTCGTTGGAACTGGTTTGAGTACACTTACAACCATATAGTCTGCCCGTGTAGGCTATCAGCATGCTGGATAAAGGTTCGGATGCGTTCACCTTGGTGCTGTCAATGGGCTGGCTTTCAAACTGGATATTGCTTATCGACAAGCTTCTTTGCCACTATGGTGTTAATGGACTAATCGTTGGACTTGGTTATAGCTTCTAATTAGCTCAAATAAGCCTATCAATCAGAAATTATATGTGCCTATTTTCAATCGATATAGCATGTATAGTATAGATAAAATACTAACCTCTAATGATTTAATAGGATAATTCTTATAAATCAAAGCAGCTCTTCTCCATGAGAAGAGCCTTGCTCATATTGAAGGAAGCCTCTCTCTTCGATGTAGAAAAAGCATCAAAAGGAAAATGGAGATAAGCGATGATATACGTTATAGAAAACTATATTTTTGTATCTTTTCCAATGCTATTGCTTGCCAGTTCTGATAATTTTGCTACCTTTTGCAAACAGCGTGAGAGACTATAAGAGACGATGAAAAAGATTGCTTCTGACTGATTTCCTCTCATTTTAATAATCATTTAATAAAGACAAAGAAAGTGGATTCTGCATACAATCAAACTTATCGCTTTGGGCATTCTGCCCATCTCATCCAACGCGTTGCAATTATGAAGTATTTGCAGGTCATCACACACCCTACGGTCGAAGATGTGTTCTTGGCGTTGAAGAAGCAGCTCCCAACCGTAAAGTCGAACAACGGTTTACATACCCTTCGTATGCTGTCCGAACACTATGCCGCATTGATGATCACCATTGATGAACACCGACGTTTGTTATAGATGGAGTACCGATCCTCATGCTCACTTCTTCTGCAAGCGTTGCAGAAGGTGTTCGACTTCGAGGCTATGGAAATGCCTCGTTATACAGGTGAGATCTGTAAAGGTTTCCGCATTGACGATACCCCAACTATATTATAAGTGAATCTGTCCAGCATGCCTAAAGGCTATGGAAGAGGACAAACGAGTGTTTAATAGGTGCTTAACTCAATGATTATCGGGAGCCACTTTACTGGTTTTCTATCGTGAGAAGTCGTCTAAGAAGAAGGTTCTGACGTTTCCATGCTACCATCCATGGGATGGCTAGGATGAGGTGCGCTATATCTACAGACTCTATTGGCTTGTACAACTGTTACTTTAGATCATATTCCCAGCTCTTTCTCATCGTTTAATGGAATTAAATAAAATAAGGGCCCACATTCAGATCACTGAGTGTGTCCTTTCTTTTTAAGGCTCTTTTTGAATTCAAAATACACCTTTCAACGTTCGGATCAAAGCCTCCCCTAAATCCCTCTGAAGCAAATAGATGAGGCGTCGGATTGTTTGAAAATACTGCTACTATTTTGTACCTTTGCACTTAGTAAACAATATGAGCATCGTAATAGATTTAGCAAAGCAAAATAAGTATGAAACGCACTAATAGATAATCTCATAAAGCCGATAGAAAGAATTCTCTTTTCTTCGTGTTTATGTTGTTAGTAGGGAGGCATTATGAATGTAGCCATCGGAATATCTTTTGGTTATGTGGAACTGACGGCTGATGTATATTTCATTTTGCTTTGCTGAACCTTTTCCCACGAGTATTACATCACGGATTTGCAGGCAATGTTGAGCTGTATCGTTTATGTGATAGCCGTAATAGATGCCCTGGTGCAGACCCTTTTCGATACTCCCATTAACCGACCATGGTTCTTTTAGCTCAAGAAACTACTGGTAGAGAGGCAACGAGTTCTTCTCAATATCTTAAAACCAGAGCTGTTATATTCTGTAGCTGACGTAATCGCCCTGCCTCGCGGTTTGCCATACTGTTATGGTTATAAGGAAGGTGAAGATTCCAACCTATTATCTGAGCCAACCCTTCATCGCCTCAGCTTGATGTTAACACTTGTAATAGGGGGCATGTTCGATGCTTATGCTACATAACTCTATTCTTCTAAGAACTTGTCGGAGCTGGAAGCTGCTGTAACTAACGGCTTTGGTAATATTTACCATCCTGTTGAACGCATTGTATATGGGCTGCTCTAATGTAATCATTGCAAAGCAGGTGGACAGAGTGATTCTAGCTAATAGACAGATAAGGGTAAATTCACTGACTTTACGTCCCATCATCGTACTTATCATAGGTGAAGTGCCAATCGGCACCATTCTCAATTGTACGGCTACCCTCTTTCAACAACACTCGCCAACTTGCTCTGATGAAAGAAAGGATTCATTGGCTGTATTTACTGACGTTGTCTCCTGAATCTGGATCAAGTAGAGACCAAGATATTTTTCTTTACAATCTAGTTGGTGTAAAGAAAGGCGATTGAGCAACTATCACTCTCTTCCCAGCAGTATTTAAGAAAGCTGGTTACCACGTCAGTTTCTTATCAAACCAATTCCGTATGGAATCAACTACACAATCCCGATTGAACGAATAATCTTTCTGTGGCTTCTTCTTTAAACCACCCACAACTGAACAAGCAGATGTTTGATGCAGAACTAATATCCATGAATATGATGAGGAACTCTAATGATTATAAAAACATAGGTATTAAAGAGAAGTCACAACTCGATTATCTTTCATCTTTAGAGGCACGTATTTCAATATTCATTACGCTGTAAAAAGCAATATGAAGAGGTTCGAACAATGATTATCCACGTATCGATCTTAGAAGGAAGATAAACAAACCATTGCGGGATTGCGATAATGCAACCCCTTTACAATGATTATGTATTAAGTAAGATAATCGAACAATTCGAAAGACAAGGAGTACTTGCTATTCATCTGTCTGACCATGAGAAGGTATTATGGTAAGATGTGCAGATGGCAGGCAGATAACTGAAAGCCAGAACAAATCGATATCAAAAAGTATCACGGAGGAGTTTGAGATTCCCTTCTGGATGTGGTGCTCCTAACCACAGGCGTCAAACATCATAAAATCTTCATAGAAACTCGCAAGCTCCTCGAAACAGATGAAAGTTTATGATTGATGACCTCCGCACCACTATTCTATTTTAGCTGGAATAAAAATAAAAGACTATAAAGCAGAGCGAAATCTCATCTCTCCACTTAACAATGCTCGCCACCGCCTTGTCTTGCGGAACATTGACTATGAGTAGGCTTTACACAGAATAGCAATAGAAGAGTTTTAGTTTTGTTTTTAGTTGCTGTCACTTTTAACACTTCATGCAAACTCACATTATAAGCCACTTACAATGTGGCAGCACATGACAGCAGTGACAGCAACTTCAAAACTTCTGTAGCGTCCTTCCACTTGTGGAAATGATTTTCAATATAAGGTACCAGACAAAAACATTTGTCTTTTATTCCCTCTCACTCCTTTCATTCCCCACTCCTTAGGTTAGCTTTTCGCACTATCCCGTATCGCCACTAAATACCCGTACCGTGTGAAGAATGTTTACTGTGGAGATTCGAATATTAGCGTACATACGCCCAAATGAGAAAGGCTCGTCAGGCTTAACTGATCACCATATCGCTGGCGAAGCAGGTTGAAGATGGAAGAAGCAGTCATATAAGCTCCCTTGGCAAGGTCTTTAGGGATGGTGAAACTATCAAAAAAGAGTGCTTCAACAGGAGTATGTTGCTGATACTGTACATTTATTTTTCCATAATTACTTGGGTATCAACCGCATTAAACCAATACCGCATTCCACTCTCCAGTTCAGCAACAGCCTGTGCATAAAGCCGCTCATAGTCTATATGCTCGGGCAGACGAATAGCGCTTTGTCAAAGTAACGGCTATAAAAGGCGGCAGCCACTGGGATCACTGAAGACATCCGAGACATTTGCTGTAGCAATGAAAGAGGCAACACGGTAGCGTAACCTGTTGTTGGCGGTAAGGTTGGGGAGTTTGATGTTTGCAAGTCTGCATGATATTCTCTTCAAGAATCCTCTTGTGTCTTGGCAGACAGTGCATTAAATTCGTCAATATTTATCAATAATGACTGACCCATAGCACGCGCGTATTCTGTTTCTACCGATGACAAGATTGTCATTATATCCCCACTGCAACTCCTCAGGTAGAAGACGTTTGCAGAAGGTTGACTTCTATATCCCTGTCGCAGATGAGTAGCAGCCACACTGTTCCCATGCGAGCGTCCAGCCCATCCACTGTGCTACCATTGCAAAGAAACCACGTGAAAACCAATCTACCCATCGTGCATTATCATTGGGCACACAGCCCGCCAAAGCACCGATATGGTCTTTCCCATCCCATTGTCCTTTCAGTCGTTTGAGAAAGGCGTCCACGGGATTAAAAAGTCTGACAAATTTCGATTCGGTGTATCTTCGCATATCCTGTCCCATACATCAATACCATCAAGGCGTGCCTTGATAGCCAAAGCATTGCGTACTCGATCATCAGCAGGCACGAAATGGTTCTGCTGTTGCTTTTTCGGATTTCAGTACATCCCTAAAGCTGTATTATATCGCATCTCTACTTCCGCTCAAGATAGTCAAGAAGCCGACTGGGCAACATCATGTTTCATTTTATCCGCCTTTCGATTACGCTGATTTTCAGCCTTTACATTTTAAGATTCTTACTTTTCATAGTTCATAATAATTATTTTGTTTAACAAAGAGAGTACTAAATTACAACCCAAATTACGAGGAAATCTCTTGTGTTATGCCTCAACACGAATAGTGTTTATAGTAAACACAGGTGGTGCAAGGCTCAACACATCTCTATTTCTATACATCAAACACATAGCTCGTTTGATAGTTTTTCATACATACGGGGCAGAATAGCCATAACTTTGGAAGAGTTGGTCTCATCCATTGTTGCTCTTCTTTATGCAATTTATTAAAGCTTCGATGATAACGATAGTACACAAAACGACTCCGAAATAGTCCTCCAGATCGCGACGTAGAGGGACGGTAGTCACCGCACTTCACATCGTCAAAAAAGATGAGAAAAGCCCCATGCTAACTGTTCTGTTCTCATGGCACGGAACCCCTGACAGTTATTGTCAGAACGAGCGGCAGGAGAATCGTCCATGCTGCATATTGTTCACTCGGGAGAGCCTACCAGTAGTGAAGCGCAGGCACTGTTAATAATACAATCGCTGATAGAAGCACACTGCCCAATCTTTGGGCATGTTAGAAAAATCTGTACACATACATAGATTAGTTTAAAGAATTAAAGTTACAAAGGATAGTGATGACCGTCTGTAATAATTCACACCCGACGTGCCGTTATCCTCCTGTTATCTGCTTGCAAAGATACAAAAACCGAAGTACCCTTGTCAAGTCTTTTCGCAAATTATTTTTATTTGCTGTCACTCCCTGTCACACTCTTTGGGCTTATAACTTATTGTAGATCATTCTATTATATCAAAGTGTTAAAATGACAGCAACTGTTTTTAAACTTATTGTAGTTTCATTATAGATTTCCTATGTAACTTCAACAGAAATATTTAAGTAACTGCTTTCGCTTAAAGGAAAACCATAAGATCGTTTAGAATCTAATAGTATTAATTATTTACTAGCTTCCAGAGCTGACGCATTTACTTTAATGGTTTATCAGTGAAAAGAAGTAGGAGGGGGAACAAAAATAGTTCTTCTCCTACTATGCTTTTATTAGCTATTCACATCGGAAACCACCCTTTTTAAAGGATATTCTTCCGTATTAGCTAAAGCCCCTATCTATCGGTTACAAAACTATAGAAATCGCCTGCGAACGGGTGCTTTCTAATCGAATAGTTTATGTTTTAAAATGGTTATTAGTGATGGACTCCCACCACTAATAACCTATGTTCAAACTAATGATTTAATATTTACAGAGTACCATTGTTAGCCTGGCGAACCATCTCTTGGGATGCATATAGATACACTTCTACGCGGCGGTTCTTCTGACTTACAGTTTTGTTTTCGATAGGGTTCTGGCTTCCGAAGCCTTCTACCGAACGAATCTGACGGCTTGTTACACCCTGGTTCTGCAAGTAAGAAGATACAGAAGACGCACGACGCTGAGACAATGGGATGTTAATCTTGTCGTTACCAGAGGCATCTGTGTAACCTTGGATAGCCACGTCACAGTTTGAATTACGCTTCATAAGACCTGCCAACTTCGTTAGATCGTTCTTAGCAGCCGCATTCAAGTCAGAACCATTGAGTGGGAATAGGATACCAGAATCGAATGTTACCTTCACACACTCAAGTCCGTTAGCATCCGTAACCTTATCAACACTGGCGTTAGGAAGCTGTTGTGCAGCCTCACGAGCCACCTTATCCATGTGGCGACCGATGATAGCTCCAGCGCCAGCACCTACTGCGCCACCAATAGCAGCACCTATGGCAGTACTCTTACCATTCTTTCCTATGATCTGACCAACGATGCTGCTGAGTACTGCACTCAGCACCACCACCGATCAATGTTCCTGTTCCTTGCTTTGTTTGACAGCTTACGACAGAGAGTACACACAGCCCTGCTGCCATCATTTTCATATTCTTCATAACTATATATTATAATGTGATAACCTCTTTACCTTTCCTGCAATTAATCTGATGGTCAGTTCTCCTTTAATCCATGCAAAGTTAAACAATTATTGCAGTATTGGGTCTTTTGCAAACTATTTTTGTAATCTTTGCACAAAGATAGACATTATACCCCTTTAAAAGGGTGGGGAAATGCTCTAAATGAAAGTGGCTTTTCCCAAAATAAAGCACAAGTAAGATTATAGATATATGGCAAAAGAACTAAAAACACATGACCAAGAGAGCTGAAAACTACTCAATGGTACAACGACTTGGTAATCAAAGCCGACTTAGCAGAGCAATCTGCAGTCCGTGGATGTATGGTCATCAGCCTTACGGATACGCTATTTTGGGGAGAAGATGCAGGCTCAACTCGATAAGATGTTCAAGGAGACTGGTGTGCAGAATGCCTATTTTTCCCTCCTTATCCCTAAGAGTTTCCTATCAAGAGAGGCTGAACATGTAAAGGATTCGCTAAGGAGTGCGCTGTTGTAACACACTATCGTCCTCAAGGCAACTGACGATGGTAATGCTGTTGAAGTTGACCCTAATGCTAAGTTGGAAGAGGAGTTAATCATCCGTCCAACGAGTGAAACAATTATTTGGAACACCTATAAGAATTGGATTCACTCATGGCGTGACCTGCCATTGATGTGTAAACCAATGGTGTAATGTGATGCGTTGGGAGATGCGCACGCGCCCCTTCTTGCGCACATCCGAGTTCCTTTGGCAAGAGGGACACACGGCACACGCTACTCGTGAAGAGGCCGAGAAGCGAGGCACAAACAATGCTTCATGTCTATGCGACTTCGCTGAAAAGTGGCTCGCCGTACCTGTTGTTCAGGGTGTAAAGAGGAGACGGAACGTTTTTGCAGGTGCTTTGGACACCTACACTCATCGAGGCTATGATGCAAGACGGAAAGGTTTCTGCAGAGTGGTACATCACACTTCCTTGGGTCAGAACTTTGCAAGTCTTTCGATGTTACCTACCTAAATAAAGACAACAAGCCAGAATATGTTTGGGCTACTCACGGGGCGTTAGTACACGTTTGATCGGTGCCTCATTATGACACACCTGATGACAACGGACTCAGTTCTACCACCGAAGATTGCGCCAATACAGGTTGTTATCGTTCCAATCTTCAAAGGCGAAGAGCAGTTGAAAGAGCTAACAGCAAAACTACAACCCGTCATTGATGGTCTTCGTGAGCTTGGTATCACGGTTAAATACGATGATACTGACAACAAGCGACCGGGCTTTAAGTTCGCTGACTATGAGTTGAAAGGTGTTCCAGTGCGCCTCGCAATGGGTGGACGTGACCTTGAGAACAATACAATCGAGCTCATGCGTCGTGACACATTAGAGAAAGAGAGCGTTAGTTTCGATGGTATTGTCGAGCGCGTTAAAGCCCTTCTTGACGACATTCAAGACAATATCTTCCATAAGGCAAAGGCGTTCCGTGACGCGCATATCTACGAGTGCGACAACTACGAAGAGTTTAAGGAGAAGGTGAAAGATGGCGGTTTCTTCCTCTGTCATTGGGATGGAACTGAAGAGACAGAAGCCAAGATCAAGGAGGATACACAGCTCACTCATCCGCTGCGTCCCATACATGTTTGAACAGACACCAGGGCGTTGATATGGTAAGTGGAAAGCCTGCTAAATATCGCGTTATCATCGCAAGATCATATTAAAAACATATTGTCTCCAACTCCGAGGAATCAACTCTTGTTGGAGATAATTGCTTTATACAATATTAATATTCTATTCACTAAAAACCAAAAGCGTATGAAAAGACATTTCTAACATTCGTTCTTTATTCACAGCAGTAGCTTTACAGGCGCAAACGCTCATCAAAGCGAATTTTAATAAGGGCGATAAAGCTACCTATGAATATACTGCAAACATTGATTTGGCAAGTATGATGCAAGGCAAAACACTGACTGCCAACGTGACAAGTAAGCTGCATGTCAATGTGAAGGAAGCCAATGCCGAGGGGCTATCAGATCGAACCTCTTCTCCGATTTAAAGGTAGATGGTGAGTGAGACTGCACTCCAGCAGGGGGTGGACAGCTATTGACAATGCTGAACGACGTACCTCTGCTCTATCAAAACCGATAAGAATGGAGCTCTCAAGAAGTTGCTTTAATTCCGAGGAAGCAGTGGGCAAGATGAGTAAGACTGGCATAGCTAAGATTGACCTCATTATACGCCAAGAACCCAGAGATTGGAGAAGGTTAATCCAAAGATGAACATGCTCATGGCACTTAGTAACACACTCACAGAAGAGTTCATAACAGAGTATGTTATGAGCAAACAGTATTCAGTCTCTATGGCAAGACATTGAAGACTGGCGATCAAGAAGATAAGTTTGTTCAGGGCATGAAGACTCACTACCTCTTATGATGTCAACCAAATCCTTGGAATGCTCACCATCGTGGGTAAGGTCAAAGTGAACATGTCAGAAGATGACGTAAAGGGCTCTCATCGGTAATATGAAGAAGTTTGGAGTAGGCGATGATGCCGTTTCGCAGATTGAAAAGAACTGGTCGCAAATGAGAGCAATGGGTATGACTACTATCACTTATAACGCCACTGACACCTATCATTCTCACCCCTTCTTTTGGGTAAATGACTCACACCACGGAGTCGAGAATGAAGCTCATGGGGATGGATGTAAAGGGTAAAGGCGAGTTTAAGTTGGGTGAGCATAGCTGGAAGTAAAGCCCTCGAAAACCCACCTAACCTCCCCGAAAGGAAAAGGGGAAGCTCATTTCGCCCCTCTCCGAATGGAGAGGGAGAGATAGCATTGTTTGTAACAAGGAGGGCGTTTCTTCAATGTGAAGAGACGCCCTTTCATAGAAGGGAAACGCCCTCTCAAAGCGAAGAAGCGTTTCTTTGTTTTTGAAAGGGATCATTCCTTTAATTAAAGATAATGCCACACTGTAGGGACAGTACACTGGCTGGAAACCCTTCCAGCCTCCCCCCAAGGGAGGAGTGCCTAATGGTAACCTATTTGAATGGTTCTCTATCCAAAGCGATGTTACAGGAGTAGGGACAGACGCCCTCGTCTGTCCGCATAGGGGAAGCGCTGTACCGTAAGGTGGAATGATTGGAGGACAGATGAGGCGCTGTCCTTACTGGACCTCACCCTCTCCGAACCAACGGTCACTGACCGAAGGAAGTAATGAGAGGGTAGATAGTACATTTCCAGAACAAACTAACTCGTTTACTTGTCAACCAGTCGACTTGTCCACTCAAAGTAATCATAAATTTTGAATTATGAATTATGAATTTTGAATTAAAAGAGGAGCTTTTTGATGCTCCTACCCTCTATCTCCGACAGACTACGCACGAAGTTGTTAGCGAAGTTACTAATGGTTTCCACGGGAGCATAGCCCATATAACGCACGCTGCGACGCAGGTTACGACGCAAGACGGCACCATTGTTCCGCACGAAACCTGCCGAGTTCTGTTTGAAATGCCACTCCTGTGCGGTGTCTTTAGCCAAGTCGGAAATGCTACGAAGCGTCAGTTCGTAGGCTTTCTTGTCATATTTCTTGACGAACGGAAGCTCATCTTCCTCAAAACCAAAGACCGAGATGAGGATGTTCCCTTGCAGTTCTGCCATTGACTGAAGCTGTAGGTGGGTCAACCAAGAGTCCAGTTTCACAAAGTCCACCTTGTCTCCTCGCATCCTCAAGTACTGTCCGATGGTGATTATTCCCCCCAGATTCATGCCCCGATTGAGCATTGCATCCGAGTTAGCGACGATGAGCTTCAATATATCCAAAGCCTCAACGGAGGTGTCTATACTATGCAGTTCGTTGTAGATGAGCTTCTTCAACCTCCTATTCAACAGTGAGTTACTAAGGTGAACGACCTTTGGAACTTTCGCTGTCAGCGTCTTGTTATCCCCCATCTTCGTCCTTAGTTCGGCAATGATAGCGTCCGGGGAGGTTCAGACCTCATCCATGCTATGAGCCGCAATACCATTAATAAAAATGGAAGTAACCTGTTGTGCCTCCACCATCTGCATGAGTCTGCGCCACTTGAAGGGTGACATAGGTTCAATACTCGACTGTGTTCCGAAGGCACCAGAGCTTAGAATGCGGAAGAAGTTACGCTGTATGACGTCCATAATGATTGAATATTATTGACATTAAGAATACCTCCTTGGATAACGGAAGAGGATGGATAAGAGGGCAAAAATACCTATCAAGAAGGGGTAATATAAGTAAGGTACAATGCTGACAGGGTTTATCTTTGCCAGTCCAGCAGCCATTAAGAGCTGCGCCCCGTAGGGTATTAAGCCTTGCGCAGCACATGAGAAGGTATCAAGAATACTCGCTGCTTTGCGCTTATCAACGCCGTATTTATCGCCGATCTGCTTCGATATACCTCCCACAGTGAGGATGGCTACGGTGTTATTAGCCGTACATACGTCCACAAGAGACACCAGAAAGGCTATCGTGAGTTCTGCTCCTCGCTTACTACTAACGTGCTGTGTGATGATGCGGATGATGTATTCAATGCCACCATTAGCCCTTATCATCTCGAGCAAACCGCCCGCCATCATCGTAATGATGATTAACTCGCCCATACCAGTGATTCCGTTGCCCATACTGGAGAGCCATCCGTACACGTCGTAGGTGCCATCAGCAATGCCAATAACGCCTGTCAGGACAAGACCAATGGTCAATACCGCCATCACGTTCATACCAAATACGGCGCAGATAAGCACCGCCATGTAAGGTATGATCTTATAGTAACTTACCGAGGAGTGGCTGCCAATGTGAATATCCCATCCCAAGAAGACGTAAGCAGCAAGGATAAGGAGGGCAGCAGGTGCTACGATGAAGAAATTAACACGAAACTTATCAGCCATCTTACACTCTTGTGTGCGTGTAGCAACGACCGTTGTATCACTGATAAAACGACAGGTTATCGCCAAAGAAAGAGCTCCAACGACCACAGCAACGACAAATGGCATGGAAGAACCTGTCGAGCTGGCTATGCCGGCAGCAATGGGTGCGAGTGCAACGATGGTTCCCTACGCTCGTACCAATGCTTATCGAAATGAAGCAAGAAGCAAGGAATAAAGCCTCGCAAGGAGCATATTGCTCGGTAGAACTGACAGTGTCATGTTCACCGTGGCATCGATACTTCCCATCTGTTTAGCGGCATTTGCGAATGCTCCCGCTAGTACAAATATCCACAACATCATCATCATGTTATCCGTACTTGCGCCTTTGCTGTATATCTCGATACGCTTATTAAGAGGGAAGCCACTGACATTATGATGGCAAAGATGCTCGCCACCATAAAAAGCAACAGTAATGGGTACTATAGAAGTCGCCCGATACGATCGAAGTGACTAAGTAAAGTAGGATAAAGACAAGCAACGGGCTTGAGTGCAATAACCCTTTTTATGATTGATCATTCTGTTTTTAATTTTAATAAAATACTCTCCTTACAGATCCCAAGAGCGCAAATAGAAGTCGATGTTCTCCTTTGTAAGGAGGTCAATAGGCATGTAGTTCGTTTGTTCAACCTTCTTCTTCAATACGATGGCACGGAAGAGTGTGTCGATACTAAAGAACCCTTGCTGGTAAGCATGCTGTGCGATGAGGAAGGAAATACTCCCTGCTCTGAGGCAGTCAGCATTCTTATGCACAATATCATAGCCCATTATCTGTATGTCGTGACGCTTTGTTTTGAGCAAGAACTCGCCTACGATGTGCGCTTTGAGTTGAAAGTGATGCAGTGATGCACTCCGGATGGGTTGTAAAGAACTTCTCCAAGATTCCATCATAACGTTTTCTCTCCGTCAAGCGGTAAGTTTACATCGAAGATGTCCACCTCTGGGAAGTGTTTAGCCATGTAGTTGCGGAAGCCAACCTCCCTGTTTTCCTGCTGCCTACTCGCCATCTTGCCGTCTTTCGTTTGTTTCATCAGCATGATCGAACGCTCATTTCGAGCCAAGAGCATGAGCATACGCGCTGCAAAATGCCCACTCTGAATAGAGTCCTGACCGAAGAAAGCAAGTGGCTGAAGGCTCGGCATATATGAATCGAGGAGTACGAAAGGGATGTTACGTTCGTGTAACTCGTCAGTAAACTGGCGTGTTAAGTCCAACGTGGTAGGTACGAGAACAACGCCATCAGGGTTCTTCTCCAAGCATTTCGATAGGTATCGATGAAGGACTGAGGGTTCAGTCGACTGTAATACATGATGACTATGTCAATAGAAAAGTCCCTTCTCTGTTCGACGGCCTTCATTGCGCCCATCTCAATCTCTTCCCAGTAAGCCTCGCTGGCATGCTTTGGTATGAGGCAATAAAAGGTGTAGCTCTTGTTATGAGCCAGTGCGCTGGCATACATATTAGGCTGGTAATCCATCTCTTTGAGGGCTTTCTCGACCCTCTCAAGAGCCGATTTCGACACGTTCGGACGCTTATGAAGAACGCGGTCAACCGTTCCGACACTCACACCAGCTTGCTTTGCAATATCCTTGATTCTAATTTTCTCCGCCATAGAGGATGCTAAACAATTTCATTATTCAGTGCAAATTTACGAATAATTGTTGGATTGTGTGCATGCACAGGGGGCTTTTCTATCATTCAAATGGTGACTCGCTCAAGCCTTCCAAAGGGTGAGAAGCACCTAATGAAGTACGTGGAGCATGATAGGTGGAACCTTTCTCCAGCAAAAGAGAAGCTTCTCCACCCTCTGAGAATGAAGAGGGGGAGTAAATACTATCATTTACATGTATGCCAAATACCTGACAGAAATAGGGGTAATAATATTTTGAAAATTGAAAGAAACGTCCTTTCAGATTGAAGAGGGCGCTTTCCGCATCGAAGAAACGCTCTTCTTAGATCAGGAAACGCCCTTCTCCAATCGAGAAGGGCGTCTTTAATTAATGATAATGCCAACCTGTAGGGACAGACGCCCTCGTCTGAAACCTCACTCCAGCCTCCCCATGAGGAGCACCTAATGACAACCCTATTTGAATGGTTCTTTCTCATCCTAAGGATGCCACAGCAGGGACAGACGCTCCTGTCTGAAACCCTCCCCTAGCCTCCCCCAAGGGAGGAGTAACCTAATGATAACCTATTTGAATGGTCTTTCTATCCCAAGGATGCCATGAAAGTAGGGACAGACGCCCCGTCTGTCCGCATAAAAGGAGGCTGCTTGTAATGTAAGGTGGACAGTTGGACGGACAGACGAGGGCGTCTGTCCCTACTTAAGAAGCTTATTCCCCGCCCCCTCTCCGAATGGAAGAGGGAGTAGATAGTATTGTTTTCCACAGAACAAAATAACCTGTTTACTCGTTAACCAGTCCACTCGTCCACTCTACCTAATCATAATTTTGAAATTGTGAATTATGAATTTTGAATTAAAGAACCATGTTTCATCCGTCCCATAAACGCTTTTTCAACGCTTCTGAAAAACTTTGTCTCATTTTATAAATATAATTATGTCCAAGCGAGGTAATACTTAAATGCTTTTTCTTATCTTTGCAGTGCAGAGTCTTGAATGACAATCTGAAAGCAAAAGCAAGACCTTTTCCCACGTTACAATCTCACCTGAGTTGGATATGAATAATAATATGGAGAACAAGCTTTCAATATGTTCATTCAATTCAGTTGGTAACACAACAAATGAATATGCGATGAAGAGAACGAATAAAGTGTTACTCATTTACACTGGTGGGAACCATCGGTATGGGGACATAACAAGCGTACAGGTGCATAGAACCATTGGATTTTAGCCATCTTGTTGATAATGTTCCAGAGTTCAAATTAGTGCCTACGGAGGTAGATACTTATCAGTTTGATCCACCTATCGACTCGTCAGATATGACTCCTTGTCGTTGGGCGCAACTGGTTCGAATAGTATCCCAATGTATGATGACTATGATGGTTTTGTGATTCTCCACGGCACAGATATGATGGCTTATACTGCATCGGCTCTCCCCATCGTCTCATGTTCGAGAACTTGACGAAACCAATTATCTACGGGTCTCAACTACCTATTGGTCAGTTGCGTACAGACGGCAAAGAGAACCTCATGACGAGTATTGAGTTGGCATCAGCACACCATAAGGATGGTACGGCTATGGTACCAGAAGTGTGCATATATTTCAGTGGGCACTTGTTGGAGAGGCAACCGTTCTACGAAGCAGAATGCCGATGAATTCAATGCTTTCGACTCTTTTAATTATCCGCATTTATGTGAGGCTGGGGTCACTTCACCTTTGATGAACACCGAATACTTACTCCCGACTATTCAAAACCATTGATCACACACCGAGCTGGATAATAATGTGATTATCTTCTCCTCTTTCCTGGAATGGAGGAAGGGCTTATGCACCATCTTCTCGATGCCCCAGAATTACGCAGTATCGTAATGCGTTCTTACGGAAGTGGCAATGCTCCACAACGTCCTTGGCTGATGAAATTATTGAAGCAGGCATCAGGAACGTGGGGTTATCGTCGTGAACATCAGTCATCGTATCAGTGGGCGCGTTGAGATGAGCCGCTATGATACGGGTTACCAACTCAAGGATGCGGGTGTTATCAGTGGTTATGACAGTACGGTCGAGGCTGCTGTAACGAAGTTGATGTACCTTCAAGCACGATATGATGACGCTGATATGGTGCGTTATTACATGAACCGTTCGATTGCTGGTGAGATTAGTATCATTGAATAGAAGTTTTATTTTGCTTGTCACTCTGTCACGGCCTTATGCTTTACAAGCCTCTGGAAATTAAATAGTTAGCACAAATGTTAAAAGTGACAGCAACTATAATGAAAACTTAAATAGGCGTTTTGAGACAGAAGGAGTATGTCATTTAATCTGAAATCATGATTAGGTAGAGTTAACAAGAAAACGAGTTGACGAGTAAACAAGTTATTAGTTCTGTTGGAAAAGATAGTGGGTTTGTTGAGAAAGAAGTGCGCTCACCCGTCCACACAAATAGCCCATTAGGATAGAAGGAACATGTCGTTACGGCAATATGTCCTTATACCATTTTGTTCAACAAGCCCATAGGAAAAGCACCGAACCACTAAAAGTAGGGTCAAAGCACCTGACGTTCTTAAGCCTCTACAAGTTACATAATGGTGATAACATCATCCCCTACCGCAATTTACGGAAACAGTATTATACCAATGCACGCTTGAAGAAGAGCTGGCGATCCTTTAGTACAACGATGATTGAGACAACAAGCAACAAGAGGTCTGTATGCACTTACTGTCGGGATGGGTGGAGAAGATCTCATTAAAGTATCCTGCCGTAATATGGAATACTATTGCCACAAGGATGTTGCGGTTGGTTCTGTAATAGAGCCAGTTCATCAAGATGACAAACGGAAATATACTGACTATAAAGTTCAGACTGTAAAGCCATCCCTCATGCACTACATTGGCATGATAGTAGCCCTTGATACCAGCAAGAGGAAATGCCAAACAGCCCAGTAAGCAGCAAAAAGCATGGAAGTCTTGAAGAGATTCATCCGCGAACGTAGGCTGTCAGTGCCGTAGCCATGCCATGCAAGTTCTTCGAGTGTTGGGAGCAAGGATAAGGAGAAACCATACAGGAAAGACGCCCGAGGTGAATGTGTAATGACCAGTGATAACGAATTGAGATGGGCTATAACCAAACAGAAGAGATATTGCCATAGCACTAAAGAATACTTGCAGGCATCAGTAGGCAGGCTGGGAGATAATACTTCCACTTGCTGGGAGATAGGTTCAATATTCTACCGAAGTAATCCTTTCGCAGAGTCTGATTGCTAAAAACCAGTATAATGGTTAACGTGAGTTCGACGAATTCAGAACAATGCAAGCTGTGTGTCCATAGTCCTTTACATTATTAATGCAAGGCTTCTTTGAAACAGACAATAGGCGGTAATGGCTCCTAATAAGTTGACGATGAAATTGTCAAAACATCTATGTCTGCAGTGCTCTACTTGTGCAATGTTCTTTAAGTTCATCATTCACCGTTTCAATAATGGCTCTTTTCTGAGTAAAAGTCTGTCTGAAACACTCATTAAACATCCTTTCATGTTACTTTTCAATTTGGTTATAAGCTGTATTCCATCAACAAAAGCCTTTTGAAAGAGGTTCTTGCTGATGTACCCTTTGTCACCGAATAGCTACCATGTATGAAATCTATGAATGCTTTGTATTCCAAAAGGCTTACGGTCATCAACATCTCCTGGCGTTATCATAAAGTTGAGAAGCTCTCCTTCTCATTGCAAATCAAATGCACTTTGAAACCGAAGAACCAAACCCCATAGAGCATTTTCCTTTGGGCTAGTGCCTGAAAACTTTGTGAATATGTATTCTCTGGTTTTTGCAGACACGCAATGGTGTACTGTCAACGAAGCTTATACCCGTGCATTTGCCCAATAGAACCTTCTGATAAACAAGGTTAAGGGTATGACTACATCCCTTCAATTTCTACTATAATGAGTTGACGAATTCAGAACAATGCAAGCTGTGTGTCCATAGTCCTTTGTACATTATTGATGCACGGCTTCTTTGGAAACAGACAATAGGCGGCAATGGCTCCTAATAAGTTGACGATGAAATTGTCAAAGCATCTATGTATGGAGTGCTCTACTTGTGCAATGTTCTTAAGTTCATCATTCACCGTTTCTATAATGGCTCTTTTTCTGAGTAAAAGTCTGTCTGAAACACTCATTAAACATCCTTTCATGTTACTTTTCAATTTGGTTATAAGCTGTATTCCATCAACAAAAAGCCTTTGAAAGAGGTTCTTGCTGATGTACCCTTTGTCACCGAATAGCTTACCATGTATGAAATCTATGAATGCTTTGTATTCCAAAGGCTTACGGTCATCAACATCTCCTGGCGTTATCATAAAGTTGAGAAGCTCTCCCTTCTCATTGCAAATCAAATGCAATTTGAAACCAAAGAACCAACCCATAGAGCATTTTCCTCTTTGGGCTATGCCTTTGAAAACTTTGTGAATATGTATTCTTTGGTTTTTGCAGACACGCAATGGTGTGCTATCAACGAAGCTTATACCCGTGCATTTGCCCAATAGAACCTTCTTGATAAACAAGGTTAAGGGTATGACTACATCCCTTTCAATTCTACTATACGGTTATAAGAAACAACTTTTTGGAAACAGATGGCGAAGATGCTTGCATACTTTTTTTCAAGATAGAAATGTTTAAAAGCAGCGATAACCAGAATCGTGGAATAGAATCATTATCAGCATAACTTCTGCCTTTGACATTGTAGAATTTCGATGATATTTTCCTTTTTCCTAGTAGGTTTTAGCGTATATTTTGCTGTCATTGCATCAAAAAAACTTGCAGAAGTCATCTGCCATACAAAATATTTCTGTAACTTTGTCCTCGAGTGATCATAGCGATTTTTGTTTGTAACTATTTGTATATTTAGCTCCTTAAAAGTTACAACAAATTTCGCTAATCACCAAATCTATAGACACTTTATAATTCGTCGAACTCACGTTACTATACGGTTATAAGAAACAACTTTTGAAACAGATGGCGAAAGGTTTGCTTGCATACTTTTTCAAGATAGAAATGTTTTGAAGCAACGATAACCAGAATCGTGAAAAGGATTATTATCAGCATAACTTCTGCCTGACATTGTAGAATTTCTATGATATTTCCTTTTTCCTGTAGGTTTTCAGCGTATATTTTTGCTGTCATTGCATCAAAAACTTGCAGAAGTCATCTGCCACACAAAAATATTTCAGTAACTTTGTCTCGAGACTGCTAGATTTTGTTTGTAACTGTCTTGTATTTTTAGCTCCTTAAAGTTGCAAATAAATTTCAATCACTCAAATTTATAGACATTTATAATTCGTCGAACTTCAGTTAAATAAATGACCCTATATTCATCAAAGTCCTTTTCTTCTTTATTTTAACATAAATATTCAGGAGAAGTTTGTGGAGTTCCATTTGTCAAAGTTTAAATTAATCTTTATCTTTCTTCTTTGCATTTGGCCATGTTTGCTAAAATTGAAATGGTGTCACTATCAGTGCTTAATAGAGAGATTGTTGGTACATAACGAAATCAATCTCCCTAGTTCCTTATTCGATGTACTATAGCTTGATATTCACACGCAAAATACAATGCAATCAAAGGATTAGTTGTTAAATCTAATAACCTTTGTTGTGCAAATCCATAATGTTGCATTTTAACCAAATAATCCAAAGCAGAAGTACAAGGAAAAATTTGATGTTTGCAGTGCAAATAATTGTACGATACTTAATATGTTCATTTTCTATATACCACATCGTAACAAACCTGGTTCTAGCTTCCAATCTTATTGGCATGCCACGAGGCAGTGAGTATTTGAGGATTAAACTTAGATTTTTCTGTACTTATTTACCTCTGTAATATATTCTACTACGATTTTATCTCCCAATCTCTTCAACTTTATTTTCCATTTCAAATAGTGAACAAACGTTTGTTTCTATGATTATAATTCTAGGCGTAATGGACATTTGTGATGGAAAACCTCTCGTATTTTAGTAATGGATATTTGGTAGCTGTAAATTCCAGCCTACTTTTTATATTCAGGAACCCATCTATGAACTTTCTTTTATTAACTCTCTTCATTCCATTATGATTACTGCAGTGCCTTTTTAAGTTGTGAGTTGAATCCTCCAATAGATTTGTTGTATTGGGTATCTCTAATTCAGGATATTCTTCATACGTATAGAGCCATTTTAAAGGTGTGTCTTCACCGAACGCCTTGCACTTCTCAGCCTTCTATGTGTATAGGTTGTCTTGCCTGAGATTAGTAGAGTTCGTTCATCGAGGAACTCTTTCCATTCGTCACACCATTTATCAAAGCCTGAGTGAATTCTTCTTCCAAATAGAGACATGCTTCTATTAATGCCAGCACTCGATGCCTGCTGGCAAATGCGGATGTTGTGAAGCCTTCTGACTATCTGCAACTGATGGAATTGACACATCTGCACAGGGGCAGGATGTTACAGCGTAAAAGCCTGACAGTCCATCACACACCACCGCCTCTATCCGAGTTCCACCTCCTAATGCATCTGAGTCCATCAGGTAGTTCCTTGTTGGTCTCGTTCCTGACAAACCTGCGATGAAGTATCCTGCCTGATGCGGCATCTTGAAAGAGCATCACACCAAAGGTTTTGGAGAAGTAGGTCGTGTCCAGTATTATTGTTGCAGATTCAGGATAGATGGGTAAAGCTGTCTCGCCACTGAACCAAACACTGGCGTGTGTGTCTTTCCTGAAACATTTGTGAAGAGTGAAAGCTCAGAAATAGTTCGTTTCTCAGTCAGATAGTCATTCCATAAAACAAACATTGTCTATACGATGACCACTTTGAAATTGCCTGCCACAATCCTGCAAAAGTACATTTGGACATACGCCGATGACCATTCTTTTTAACATTTGAACTGTTAAAGAATATACAGTTTTATTCATAAGCTTTTCAAATGCTGCAAAGGTAATAAATAAAGCGACATTTTGAGGAGGGTTTCAGCCACCAAAATGTCCATTACGCCTAATTCTATCATTTTTCGACAATTCTTTCTACTTCCTCCACCGTAGGGCAGAGTGACAAATTCTCAGGAATAGCTCTTGAGAGTTGATAATCGCTGACACCGATAGGCTGGTCATAGCCTGATAGTGCATATTGTACCTCAAACCCTGTCGCCACCATTGCAGAGGAGCGTCAGTGTTTGTTGTCGTGCTCGCCACGTAGGGCATCATTCTACTACATTGATGTGAAGTTGAGTTGTCCCATATATTCAGGCTTGAAAGGGGTGGCTGAGTTCGATAACCACACAGGCGTGCAGTTGGATATTGTAGAGAATGAGTGTGGCATGAAATCAGAATCACTTACGCCAAAATGCTTCTGCTGTGCAGAAACGCAAAGCCACTCGCCCATTTCGAGTAAGTACTGTGATATGCGAAACCAATTGCCGTTCAACGCTCTGTTCTGCCATTTTATCTGTCGTTCCATCATATCAAAGATGTAAGGTCTTTCATCAGATAGTTGGCAAAGGTCGCTTTGTGGTTTGGGTAATCGTACCGAAGTTGCTCACCTTCTTGCCGTAATCTGGCCGAGCGAAAAGGTTGGTCTCTATCTGCACTTGCGACATTGCGACTCAGCCATTAGCAAACCGCTTGTGTAATGTACCAGCAGCACTCACCCAAAGACAACTTGTTGTTAAGTAGAATTACATGGCTTGCCCAGTTGGAAAGCGAACAATGGCTGATTGCTGAAGACTTCTTCTATCTGACTGATGTCGCAGTGATAGATTGTGATAGCGTTTCAGGAATCTCTTCTAATTGTGAAACAGACTGTTGCGTAATTGTATTCGATTGATTATCTGTGGTTTGAATTAGTGCAACAGGTTGTTGCACAATTTGATTGAGTTTCATTGTCAAGCTCAAAACATTCTCTATCGTAGGAGCTGTAAAGCAAACCATCGACTTTATTGTTTCTACAGTATCTCAATGGATAAGCACTGACGAATTGGCACATATAGAAGAGGTTTCTGCGAGAATACCCTCTTATCTGGATATTTAGAATGTATCGCCTTAGAAAAGGTTGTCATTAACTTGCTTCTAACCTTGTTTCTTTTTGGATAGATAAAATGCCCCACTTTCCAATAGTGAAAAAGCATATCGGCATTAGTGTGGAAGCAATCACGCGACTGTGTATACTCGAGGTCAGTATCAATAGCTCGTACAACGAGAGATAAATCTTGGTTCTCAGTTTTATTTATTTCTTGGCTCATATTGTCTTGGAGTTATAATTGATTGAATTTACTCATAGCATTCACCTTGATGTCGTCTGCAATATCAATGTAGGGCTTCATCGCCTTGTAATCACTGTGTCCTGTCCACTTCATCACAACTTGGGGAGGAATACCCAATGCAAGCGCATTGCATATAAAAGTGCTGCGACCTGCGTGCGTGCCGAGCAAGGCATATTTAGGCGTAACATCATCTATTCGCTCATTACCTTTGTAATATGTTTGTCGTACAGGCTCGTCAATGCCAGCCATTTCCGCCAATTCCTTAAGATAGTCGTTCATCTTCTGATTGGTAATCACAGGCAAGACTCTATCATTTTCAAACGGCACATCCTTGCACTTTGCCAGAATTGCTTTGCTATGATTGTTCAACTCGATAATCAGGCTATCGGAAGTCTTGACCGTTATAACCTCAATATGGTCGTCTTTAATATCACTTCTGCGGAGGTTGAATACATCCGAATAGCGCAAGCCTGTGAAGCATTGGAAGAGGAATACATCACGCACACGTTCGAGAGCCTGCTTGTTGAAAGGGATTTTGAACTCTCGGAGACGGTTGAGTTCGTCCCAGGTGAGAAAGATGATTTTCTTTTGGGTACTCTTGAGTTTAGGCTTATAACTATCGTAGGAGTTGTTTTGATGTACACCTTTCTTGAAAGCCCAGCGTAAAAACCACTTCAAGAAACTTAGTTGCTTGCCAATAGTAGAATTACGCATTTCCTTTACATCACGAAGATAGGTAACATAATCATTTAGCCCTTTCTCATCAAAGAAATCAAATGTAAGCCTATCACGAAAGTTGGTCAAATGATTTTTCACGGCTGCAAATTTCTCAGACGTGGAGTCCGTCCAATTGTTCTGACGTCCACAATCCTCGACAAAATCATCAAACACCTGAAAGAAATCACAAGGCAACGCTTCTTTCTTTGGCTTAGGTTCTTCGCTCACAGGTTTGTGCAAAGCATTGAAAGCCTCCTTTATCTGTTCGGGCGTTGGCATTACGTCCTCTACCTCAAACCTCTTAAAGATTGACTGTATTTCCGTGTAATACTCCAAGAGCGAAGCATTGATTTCAGAAGCCGATTGTTTCAGTTTGTTGTTACAACCATTCTTCACACGCTGCTTATCTGCATCCCACTTGGTAGCATCGATGCGGTAGCCAGTATGAACTCAATCCGCTTGGACGCAAAAATTAACGCGCATACGAATAGGCATATTCTCTGTGATAAGAACTCCGTCCTTCTTCCTGCTCTCCAACGTGAAGATGATGTTCCGTTTTGATATTTATACCTTCGGGTGTATTGTTTTATACACCCAAAGTTACACCCTTAAAAAAATAATATAACCAAAGATTTTTCGTGAAATCTCATTTTATTAATGATTTTCGTAAACTGCTATATTACAATAGATTGATACGATTTGATAATTTGTGATAGTTCGAGAGAAAGAGCCTCTCTCATTTTGATGTCTTTTGAGCACTGCATGATAAAAATAAACATTATTTGCACTATTAATATAACCCATTTCATTTTCTTCTTCTCCTCCTATTTTGATATGCCTGTTGTAATCTTTTGCCTTGATTTATGTACGTTAAAATATGCTCTGTAGATGGTGCCACAATCTTTCTAAGATTAAAGCTTTTATTTTTCGAGTAGTTATCAATTACAGAATTGATAGCTTTTGATTTTTTCCCAAAGTAACGGAATCCAATGTCAGCTGCAACTTTTATTTGATTAATTTCACCATCTACTTCTGTCTGAGCAGATAAATGAGCATATTTCTGTAGCGAAATTTTGGATTGTTCAACCTTCTTTCCATAACTCCGGAGTACACCTCTATTGATTCTATTCGATAGTTCATGTGTTAATTTAATAACTTGAAATTTCTTATTACCTCCCTCTGTTAATGTTATATCACCAGTAACAGGATCTGTTTCTGTAAACTTCCCAAATGAAATGCTATAAGAATCAAGGGGTTCAACACCCTTGATCAACAGTGTTAAACACCTTTAGGGTAACAGTGTTAAACACCCTTGGTCAACAGTGTTAAACACCCTTTGGGTAAGTAATATATGGTCCATTCTATTAAAAAGTACTATGTTGGGGAGTGGGGCATCCTGCCTTTTTAGCATTTTGTTTTTAATATTAAGGAGCTCAGCATTTTTGAGTCTATAAAGCAAGTATGCTACACATGCGTTTAATGTAAAGTAACTTTTTCATTATTTTCTAATCACGACTTTGGAGTGATTAGAAACATATAACTAAATTATGATTTTTATCTTGTGTTGAGGTTATTACGGAACTCAGTGGAGAGCAAACTCTTCTCAAAATACGATTAAAGTTACTCGTTGTTATATCCACATTTAAAACTTATCTCTGATATGGTGTCTGTTAGATCTATCAGGATACGCGTGGCATATCCCTAAGCGAATATCTATGATATAATCACTTAATCTACGCCTGTATGCAGCAAAAAGCGACAGAAAGCTCCCGCACTATATTTGCTAAGTCAGCTAATGTCTTACGTGAGTTCATATTTATAGCTCTGAGGATATACTTCTTCACACATAGAATACGCTTACTATCGTCCTCAACATTTACCCGCATAGCTTGTTGTGGCGGTGTTCGTGCAGCAGTAGTCAAGGAAAGAGTATGCAAAATATATAAATTCCATCAACGCAGTGAATCGGTCGTTGATTTGGCTAGTTCACTCAACCTCTCATACACCTTCATGATGGCTGGACAGGAATGCCAGTCCCATTCTTGCTTCTTTCATCATGCGTCTGATACTTTCTAAAACGGAGTCTTCCCAAAAGAATTGGTCGAAAGCAGTTGTCCCATCTCCGAAATTAAACTGAATGGTTATCTCCCGAATATCTGTGCTTTTACATTCATGTTGTAGCCATGCATGTTCAAGTGAGATTAGTGATGGCACTAAGTCATAGCCACCAATTACTTCATTACTGTTCCAACTATCTCTTTTCCACTCAAGCGAGATTCTCTACGAAGTTTAGTTCGAAGGCCTCATGATTATGCACAGGATAAGAAAAAGTCCCCTTTACGCCTATCTGCAATATAAAAGGCATCCGTCTCCATCAAAGGTGTAATCGTAGTACATGTATCCATAAGAATTATAGATAACGACTCGGTGTAATACTTTATTGCACGTACCACACTGTGGAAGAATGAAGAGATTTATGCCTTGTTGATTAGTGCTTCGCTCTATTATCTCTCAAACACATTCTCGTATTATGGTAAGGGCATTTCCAGAATCCAGCCTTATTGTCTATTATGTTTGGACGTTTGTTCTCGTCACAGCCCCAAAACCATTCTCTTGTTTATGGTCGACAATATACCGCTTGGTATAGTCCCAAGCATCTTGTCGTGATACAGAGATTCTGTATCACCAAAATATTGATAAAATCATGCCCAATGATACACTCTCGCACATCACCCACCATTGACGTTGGTTGTCAACTTTTGCAGTGTCGATCCATCGTTCATATATCATAGAACCATCATCTTGTAGACCTTCATCAGCACTGTCGCAATACGTTTTATAGCAGCTCCACTTTTACAGCAACTGTCTTTCACCCAACTCAATGCGACCTATGCAAAAAGCCATACAGTTTCAATATCATGACCAAAGCTTTGTATGTTACGTTTGCCTTCCCACTCATCATTAAAGAAGAGGTCCAAATGGTTTGTATTGAGTTATATAACTGTAAGAAAATACTACTAGATTTCTAATGCGTTCAGCCAGTTCTGGGATTTCCCACGCGATAGAGATTTGTAGGTCTAAGAATATGTAAATGCGTGTTCATTGTTCGTGAACCATTCTCATCTTTATCACTCAGTCGCATGTCAGCAATAGGCTGCCAGTTACGTGTTAAAGCTTCAACATACCCATTGTTTATAGCTGTCAAAAGCATGTTGCTCAATGTCATTACAGCTGTTTGCATATCAAGCATTCTTTCATCACCTGTTGCACGTGCAAATTCGCTTTAATCCATAGATAGCAAATCCAATAGCATAAGTCTGTTTCTTTGCTATCAAGTATATTCCCTTTCGCATCTAAGCTCCAGAATACACCTCTTGCTTGTCGATGAAATGAGATAAAATAGTCTTTCGTCTTATTGCACCTTCAAGATACTCTGGCTTATGTAATACTCTATAGCGGCAGCAAAAGTCCAAAGGATAGCGCATTCAGTACGGCCTCGGCTGTAGGTATGGGATTACCATTCCATCTATTCTACCCAGAAAGCACCCATTATGTCATCAACCATCTTAGTTCAAACCAGAAAGGGAGAATATTCTCTGTAAGTTCACTTTGTAACTCTTTCTTCAGTTTATACATAATCATTTTCTTTTTCTTGTAGTTCAGTGAGTTATTGATTTCATCTTTGCTTCTGAAAGAGAATAGAAGAAGATAAAAAGCTAATGATAACAAAGCTCCAATAGCAGGTAAAATAGAGAGGAACATTTTTATACCTTGTATAGTCTCAGCCGACTGAACAGCATTAGCTTGAAATCCAAACTCAGAAAGCATCCAGCCTGTTATAGCTGTACCAAAAGCCCAACCGAATTTCTGACTATCAAGAGAGAGATATCAGTCCTGCTGCCCGATTTCCTGTTTTTAGTTCACTGTAATCAGCACAGCTAGCATACACATGCTCAAAGCTAATGGGAAGATGCTACCTGCACAGATTGCTGATAAGTGTTTGCAGCAAGAAGATAAGGGAAGAGTTGATCCTTATTAAGCTCAAAAGAGCCAATATTTCAGTAAAGCAGCACAGTACTCCCATAAAGGTGTCTTTTTCCTACATGATTACTGATAGGAGCTGCAAGAATTACTCCCTATATGTTGCGCGCTTGTCCAACAGCTAAGTAAAAGTCCACTAAGAACAAACGAAGCCCTAAAACGTAATACGACCAACAGAAGCCTCGTCAACATAATGCTAAAATAATAAACGGTGGCTCCATCACTATAGAATTCAAAGACCAGAGAGGCAACACCTGCACCCAAGCAGAATCCACTATGGTCGGTTGTATAGGTCGCAAATGTCAGTCTTCAAGGATGTTTTCTTTTCTTTACAGATTTCACACGTTCCTTGTCAGTGCAAAACAACCAAGAAAAGAAGAATGCACACAATACGTTAAATTATTAACAGCCATTAGCCAAACTAAACTGTGGTGCAGTGAAAGCCAGCCATACACAGAGCTATGGCTATCATTACCACTGAAAAGCGTTTACCAATGGCATAAAAGAGTAATAAAAGCTAAGAACGAGCTATGTAGGCAAATGTCATGCGGTAAGTGGCTAACGTGTTTTCGGTCGGCAGAATCAGGACCATTACTCCCAGCAATGAGGCATAAGGCAATCGATAGCCGAATAGACCATCATCATTAGTGTCAGGTAATAAAGGCGATACTATCTTTCCTGTCTCGCCAAATGGGGAGGTCAGAAAGTCAATATGCCAATCAACCCGAATGGCAAAGCAAGATAGAGCAGATAAGGTCGAAAATGTCCCCAACGTGATGTGGTTCGATCAGCCATACACCAACAATGGGATCGAAAAGGAATCCATACACGCGTAATGGCGAACATGGTTCAACGACTGCTGCCGAGATATCAAACACATCAGTATAAAAATCAGTACGATAAGCTCAAACAGTTTCCAGAACATGGATGACGACATATCGCCCAGTCCATAGCCTATCTTTTTCGCTAAGATGTATTTTTCCGTAATGAAACGATTTTTAGCAATGAGCCTAGTGTTTCTACGCTTGCTGCTGTAGTAAAGCCATCTTGCGGTGTATGTAAACAGTAATCAACTAATCCATAGTTGATGTTGCCACGTGCATACGTGTATCAGAAGAAGCATAATGATAAACACGCCCATCCTCATCAGCAATCCAGCTATTTGAGAAGACTACATCTGATGACGTCACTATATATCGCTCCCCTCGGGAACAAGGAGATAACCTCCTGGCTGTGCTATCACACGTGTAGGGTCATCCAAAGCAGTCATATACATCAGAGAAATACTAACGCAATCCACTGGCACAACCTTCACGCCATGTGCAAGATGCAACCATCCTGTGGCGTCTTAATAGGTGGGGGCCTCACCATTTTTCTGTTCCATGATGGTGTGGTAATGGTGCGAAATTAATCTCTCTTCACGCACAACAGCATGTAATATCATCAACCAAAAGCTCAACCAATGCCACCGCCAGAACCAGTATCAATAAATCCATCTTGCGGGCGTGTATAGCATACTTTCATCTACAAAGCTCAGGATGAAGTACAACATTACGTTGCTGGCTCGGTGAGATAAGATCCGTAAACGTTCTGTAACCAAATCCTGTAGCGTGCTATTCCTGCTGGCGGCAGCTGCAGAAAGATCACCAGGCTGACTATCATCGTGTCTCTTCACAGAACACACCATAGATATATCCATCTTCATGTTGTGTTAGACGCATATCGTGAATAGTTTCCATGGTGTCTCCGTATCAGGCATAGTGATTGGCTCCTCCTCAAAAGCGAAAATTATCCACACCATTCGGACTTTCTGCCACAGCAAAGAAACTCTTTGCGATCAGCCCCTTCCACTCTGACGACCAATCAGGTATTTATCTCCCCATTTCATGCTCCAGCGTTGAGAGTTGTATTATCATGATGCGTTGCATCAGGAAGGGGTTAGTTTTCTCGTCCATATCATATCGCCATTCCAGCGGTGTATGCTCTGCTGTGAATAGGATTAGTATAACGCTGTAAATACGATTACCATTCTCTATCATGTGGTTTGGCATAGACAGTAAAGATTCATGTCTATCCTCAAGCTCTTTTTAATTTTTGAATTAAATATTGACACATTCGTTTTGATTATTTTTGTGACTATTATATTTCCTTTTTCAGTGTATTTCTCCAAATGACTACCACGAAATAGGAACGCACCTTGTTCTCTATCTTTGAAATCTTTTGCAGTGCCTTCTGGGGCTGGTCCGAAATTCTCCTCTGCATTATCCCGCATTTCGCCAAGTATATATAACATGGTTTGAAACCCTAATACTTTGGTAAGAGCGTTGATGTGTACCACTTCTCATCAGTGTATTTCGGTAGCTAGCCTCTGTTAATACACTAATTTATTATGGCTCTTTCTTTGCATAGGCTGACATAATTTACATCTCATTCTGACATTGGTTTATAAAAGTCTTGTCTACCATTATTCTGATATAAAATCAACACCTAACACATCAACATATTTATCGCCTGGATAAAATCGGAAATAATGCTCAGCAGTGTCGTCAGCCCGTGCATTGGCGAATAACTCCAACAATGTTAGACAGACCAGTCTTTTGTGTCATCGTGTTATACGTGTTGATATAAAAGCCTATACTGTCTAGAGTGCATTGTTGATATCCCCACCAAAACCAGTTGCCACTCATCTCATGCCATGGGCGGAAAACAACAGGGATAATATACCCTTATTATCCTTAAGGGACCTAAAGAAAAAGAGACCAATCGTTATGCCATAACTCATCTTCACATCTCCCTGGGCCCCAGGAAGGACAGCTGTCACAGCATTGCCTCCGTGTTCCAAGCATTCTGTCCTGTTACAGGGTTATAAGGATGCCAGCTGATGGTGATAATGCCTTTCTTGTAATGTTCTATAATTTGTTGCGCATTTTAGTGAATGGACACCGTCCAAATTCTCGTCATTGCCCAACTCCAATCCTCCCAGTTCACAGCCGAGAACTGCAGGATAATCACCACATACATCATTTACATCGCTTCTTCCATACTCCCACTTCCATGTTGTTCCATAGAAAAGAGCATCTTGATGGCCAAACATTATACCATACTTTCTGGTTGTTGTAGATATTCGATAAGTTGTTCTGCGTATCTTCTGCTATTCTTTCGCGCTACTGCATTAATTGTTAGCAAAGCTATTGCTATAATAGGATAACTTTTCTCATTTTCACTGAATTGTAAGGTTGCTTTTGTAAATCTTTCATCGCGACATACTTCCACCTATCATAACCTCAAACTCGCCAGCTTCTACTATTGGGTTCATATTGAGATCATGAGAGCCAGTTTGATCTGGTGTGATAGTAAACTCGACGGTGCGTTTCTCCTGCTTTTTAATCCAAATACGTAGAAACTTTAATTCTTTTCACAGGACGAGACCGATGATACGAGATCGTTAATATACAATTGACAAATCTCCACACCATCACGTTGACCAGTATTCTAATGGTCACACTGCATTATCTGAGTTTTACCATCGTTTGGAATAATTTGTTTGCTAAGTTTCAAATTACTATATCGGAAACTTGTATAACTCAGTCCATATCAAAAGGATAGAGCGGCTTATTATCTGTACACACAGCGGGATGGAAGAAAGCAGAACGTTTATGGTTATACCATGTTGATATTTGTCCTGCACTTCGTGTATTGTCATAGCAAGTTTAGCGAGGGATTTACCTTACCATATATTATCTCTGCAATAGCCTGTCCTCCAAACTGTCCAGGTTCCCACGCATTGATAATAGGAGGAACATGCTCAGAGATAACGAAAGGCTGAGTGGTCTACCACTGATACTTTAAACAACAATAGTAGGTTTTCCTGTTTCATTTTAATCGTTGTATCAGTTGATTTTGTAGTCCGACAAAGGTCAAGATTGTCATGATCAGTGTCTTCTCCTGAAGTAATGCTCATTCCAGCGGAAGCGCATCAGTATTCACCACAACAACAATATTAAGGTCATAGTCTTTGGCTGCAGCTACAGCTGTATTAACTTGGGCCTGCGACATGTTGCGTGGATCCCAGCCTGTCAACGAACTTGAAATCTGTGAGTTGGTGAGACTCTTTTCAATCCGCGTAAGACCGTCCAAACCTGATCCTCTGGTTGAAGTTCACCTCAATCACCCATAATATTTTTGTCGTTAGCATTGATACCAGTCACCAATACTATATTTCTGTGCATCGAGTGGTACAGGGTCATTCTCATTCTAACAAGACGATTATTACGTGATGCTTCCAAAGCTGTGCGCTTGTGTTCTGGGTCGTTGATGACACTGTCACGTGTTTTGCATCACTATAAGGATGCTCAAAGAGTCCCAGCCCAAATTTTTACGGTCAATATTCGTCTGACGCTTTCATCTATTCTGCTTTCAGGTATTCGACCCTTTTACCAATTCAACTACAGCTGGTTTGCCATTCTGGTCCGGTATGTGCATGTCCATGCCGGGCCATAATACTCTGGTAAAACGCCTCTTATTGTTGGCAGCAGTACGATGTTGGTCCACACAATGCTCGATATCCATCCAGTCACTTGGTAATGAAACCTCTGAATCCCCATTCTTTACGCAAGACATCAGTCATAAGCCAACTATTTGTATGGCAAGGTACACCGTTCAAATCATTATGTGACATCATAACGATTCCAGTCTCTCTCTTGTTGAATAGCAGCCTTGAAAGGTGGAAAGAATACTTTCCCTGTAAGGTGCGCTCAGAGACTTCACATGAGTGCACCATTTGTTCCATTGATAGAATATGACCCTCCTACGAAATGTTTTACACAACCTAGCGTCCTGTGCATTATCTAAATTACGCTGATAACCTTTGTTTGCTGCCACTCCCATCAATGTAACCAGATAGGGTCTTCACCAAGGTTTCCGCCACAACGTCATCGTGCATCACGAGCCACTTCAATCATTCGGGTTGAAGTTCCAATGCATATTCATTGCACGCATCTCTTCAGCTGTTTGTCGAGCTATTTTATGTTTATATCCACATCAAACGATGATGCTAATCCAATATTTGTTGGATAAAACAGTATTGCCTTACATTTTGCATTACCATGAATCGCACCACTCGATGAGGAAGAGGTATCGGTAACGGCTTGCATATTGAGTTTCTGTAAGTGGTTGCCTCTTCCATGGTTAATACATGTAAGAAAGAGGAGACCAGTCCACGTCGTGTCCAATCTCCATGTCCTTTACTGTAACGCCAGGATAGAAGGCTCTTGCCGTGTTTGTAGCCAATCTTCTGCCGATTGAGGCTGAATTCTGCTTAAAATGCTCAATACCGCAAGCTGATTCATCTGTCCTAGTTTCTCTTCGAGCGTCATTTTGCTCAAGAGGTCGATTGACACGTTGCTCAATACTTGCTTTCGGGTTCTTATAAATAGGTTGTTCCTTTCTCTCGCCGTTGCGTCTCATTGTTATTGCGCAATGGCTATTGTCAATAGTTGTCCCATTATTCATCGATTATTTAGATTGATTTGTAATTGCTGTTTTGATGACTTTAAAGTGTACTTTATCCAGAGAATACCGAGTTAAGTCCTTGGGGTTCTTGTGCAGGGTCACCAGTATAGTCGTCACCAGCCCATGCCATTGTTCATGCCGTGGCTGTGCATGTCCACCAACCCCAGAAATTACAACCAGCAAAAGTATCCAGTCTGGAAATATCAGCTTTCATCAGTGAGAAAATGAGTTATAATAGGCGTCACGTGCCGTCGTACTTGATGAGAAAGAAAACCTATCTCTTGGATATCCAAATCTTTCCACCACAAGGGGTTTATTCCAGTTGCCTGCAGATTGCCAAGTGCCGTTCAATATACTCTTTTGACATTGCTAGCATTCTTCTGAATGTTGCGTGTAGGAATCTTTGCTTTTGCCCACCCCAATTATAGGGCCATATATGTATGTTATAATAATCGATATTTGATCTATACGGATTCTGCTGCTACATCTAATCATCTTCTACAACCCCATGCACCTTTCTGACCCGACACTTACCAAGTGGTTCTTATCAAGGGCTCTTTATCAAAGCTGCGGCCTCTAGGAAAGCCAACCTTCAAAAAGCAGGAGGAGTGCCTCATCAAAAGCACGAGGCTCATTCCCTATCTGCCATGACATGATGGATGGATCATCAATGTATCGTTTACCAGTACAACGATTGATACGACAGACAATAAACTTCACATGATTGAAGAATAGTTCTTGTGCTTTGGAGTTAGTGGCAAATTGTGAGTATACTCATATAAGCTGGATATCCGGCTACATTGGGCTGCACAGCCTTCCCTGCATCAGCATTTTCCAGATAGAAAGCCATAGCCGCCACTCCATCCCCATGAATTATTCAGGTAGAGCAGCTACCATATTGCGAGCCTGTAGCTGTAGCATAAGATAATCAAGTCCTGCAAGGAAGGTCTATACACACCTGGTGCTGTCTGAAGAATCGAGTCAACTTTCCATTTCGAGTCATCACATCACTACCTACCAAAATACGGAGGTTTGTGGATGCGAAACCGTTTCAATTCATCTAGTTCTTTATTTAGTCTCTCTCCGCTTTCGCGCCTTTCCTGTTGAACCTAAAATAGCTGCATACCAATAGTTTGCACCTATGAAGGTATAGGGCTTATCATTACACACAAACCCTCCGTTCTCACCAGTGACAAAAGATCTGTGCCTTTATAGAAACTGCACACAAAGAAGACAAATGACTCAAAAGGAAATATCGTGCACTCGTCATAACTTCTTGAAGTTACATGGATTAGAGTTTCAGTCCTTCAGCTTCTCCACTCCTCCCATTCGTCCCATTGTTCTTAGGACTAGTAATGAACCTGTCTCCCGCACAAACACTAACGTCCATACTCTTTATAACGTTATAAGTGGCATAGGTAGTGTTCGGTGGGACAACCATCATCGTTATATCCAGTATGAAATCCAGCATGGAACTTCTCAGCCTACGTGCAAAATTTTGACTCCATCAAAGTACCACTGTGGCTTCTGTCTTGCACCTCCAGGATTCTGCTGACCATAGAAATAATGGCCAACCGCAAGCCTTACCATGTAGAGAGGCTGTGTGTCGCACATGGCAGCATGAACAGCACCTATAAAACTGACCTTTGGGGTGCAGGGCTCCACATACCAATGATAACATCTCCACGCTGGCTTGGAGCTCATAGATTTACGCAATGCTTTCCCATCCCATTCGGGTAACTCGGGTAAGATCAATCTGGCAGCTCTCAATGCTCCAATAAATATACGTCTACATGGCATCTGATACAAGTTATCAAGATTAAGCTTCCCAATAACCATTTAAAAGCACCATGCAGGAGATCATCGTACACCTGCTGCTGTGCATCGATGCGGTATGCCATGAACACCTATTTTCGAGTGTAATAGCTGCGGTCAGCCATATATATATCACCTTGATCAGGTCTGAGCACCCGCCCCAGGTATCGACAGTAGTGCAGTGACGTGGCCCCTTGGATGCTGTTGGAATGCGGATACCATAGATTCAGCTACCAGAATTAATCGCGTGAAACTCCTTCATGAAAACCGTTACACGATCGGTGCAGTGTCTCTGCAAAAGACGACGATGAGCATCGAGTGGATATTGAGACTTGCCTGCTGATATGTGTCCAGAATTGATCAGGAGTCTGCAGGACAGTTGTCACGGTGGCCGGAGCATCTCTCTGGTGCAAAACCAGCTTCGTACCACCAAGCCTTCATGTGTCTTAGTACCGATGCGCGCACAACTTTCAGCCGATAGAAACCAGCTGTCTTCATAGAGCGCTTTCCAAGTGGTCGTGCCATCCTGCAAGACAACATCCTTTTTGTTTTACATCAGGATACATAACTCGGTCTGTGCCTCTCATATCAACTCTTTGCTTGAGGGAGTGGGCAGCCCTCTTTCAGTACAGTCACCTTAAAGATAGCATCTCTCTCTAAACGATAGTTCCAACACGTCGATCGGGTTGAATCCATTGTCAACTCTCGCTTCCGCGTATCTGCATGCACAGAGATTCAGGCTTATCAGCAATAGAAAGCTGAAGACAAATATTAACCGTTTCATTATCTCTGTGGTTAGTGTGAGTTAGGAATGTGGAGAAAACATCGATGCTTCTCTCAGATTTAAACTATTGTGATCAAACGATAAGTTATCACATCTGTGCAGGAACCGATACTACGTTCATATTCTTTGTTGAGCGTTGTTTTCCTTCCATTCGTCCAGTCCGCAAATTCTTTGTCTTATAAACATTCTCGATCAGCGCTGTAATCTCTCTTTACTTACTTCTTCATCGAGTAAGATTGAAGTCTTGCCAATTGAGTGAACAAGAGAGAGGTTGACGTGTGGGATTGAAAGATGGTCCTTGCCCACTCCATGGTGGATAAAGGCTTGCAGACCATGTCTCGAGTCCCTCACGAGATGAGGAAACGAAGTCCCCTGCAGTACTCCAAGTTTATCTTGATCACAGCACAAGGTCTCTATTAGTTAAGATGGCTTTCTGTCTTATCACTCACACTGCGTACCATCATTTCAAGAATAAAGTGGACTTGCCATCGCCACCACATGAGTGAAGTGTGCACGGTCTTGATTGACAGATAAACCATTCCCCACTTCTAACATGTCTGGGTCGTTCCTAATGTCCAGGTCCTGCATAGCTCCGCAGACTATCGGTACGATTACTGCTAGCCTATGACGCTACATTGTATATATGTTGGAAATACGCGCGTAGAATCAAACGAACACCCAAATATCTGGTCCTATACATGCGTCGCCAGGTACCCTAATGCCCAGCGCCAAGGGTGGCTATCTCCCCACTCACATAGAGAAGAAGATTGGTCGACCAGCAGTCTGAAGGGCATCACGCATCAGCTGGTAAAGCACCTTGTGCCGTTAACATTGGTTAGCCATTACCCACCAGTCATACTTAGATAATCGGACTTCAACGAGCATATTGCAAAGCGTCTTGATATTCATGTCCCAACGAAGCCTGGGTCGTCCTGCACATGCTCGAACCGGCATCGCTGTCGTTACCTAACTGAGTCCACGTGAGTGAACATAGTCATGCAAATTACGCTATTCCATGTGGAAAATGCTTAGGGTCAGCCTGTATAAATCCATCAGCATCACGTTTACCATGCCAGCAATCGTCTATGTTATCATGTATAACCAGCATCTTTCAGTCCGCTTGCCACCATGGCATCGGCTATGCCCTTTATAATATCTTCATTAATGTTGCCTTGAAATTTGTTCCATGAGCTCCAAACCTATTCAGGGTGCCAGTGATAGACTCCTTGTGTAGCTCTTCCACCCACATGGGAGATAGTAGTAATGGGATTATGAAAAGATCTTCCTTCATTTTCATTTATCGATTTTAGTTTTTAGATGTCATGCGACGCAAAGATAAGACGGAAAGACGAAACTAATCATACTATTTTAACCGAAACCTGACACTTTCAACGAGATTATCGGAACACTGCTCTTCCTTTCATTTTGACGAGATAAAGATGTAGTGATCTTCCGTTCTGACTATTTGTCTTGTCTCACGATCTCCTGATGGTCGAATCAAATGCCTCCTTTGGGCGGGAAAGATACCATCTCTTGATCGTGCAGAGGGCGGTGTGCTGTTCAATATACGCGCGCAATCTTTGATAGACATGAATACCGTGTTGAATTTCGCGAGATAGTGCAGTATGCAAATGAAACAAAAGTGAAAGAAGCCTGAGAGTCTAAATTTATGGATCATTCACACTATAAAAGGCTACTTCAATCAGTTTGTTGAGAAAGGCGCAGTGGTAATCCTGCTTGATTCTTGACCGTTCCTAACTGGAAATTGTGGCACAGTAACGCGACATTAACAGGGTCTGCCAGCTGATGTCAGTACTAAACTTACCATTATGGAGGTATTGTGCTTTGGGCAGGATGGTAAACCCCGTGTTACCAGCTATCTCAAAACCTCTTCGCGAAGTGCTGCAGCCCTGTTCCGTTGTAAGTATCTTTGAGATATACATAGCGAGCTGTCTTGACGTATCTCCACTTTGTCAAGTGTTGGACAACGATAGTGAGATGTTCTCAAATCCGCCAATCACGTGCGAGCGCGGTCATGGCAAAGACGCCTGGCGCAATCTGTCGTTTCTGGCAGAGGTGCATCTGGTCAGCCGCACGGATAAAACCAAGTCGTTTGTCCTATAAGCACCCGTGTTGCTGAGGTTCTGTGGCACACGTTGTTGCTGCATACGGAGCGAGCAGCCTCAGTACCAAGGAATATTACCAAAGCTATGTGGCGTTATCTCTCGACAAAGTAAAATGGAAGATTGAGGCGATCGGAAATCCCTTGCGCCATTGACTGATGAGTTGTGTTAGTCGTTCGCCATAAACCTCTGTCGTAAGACCAACGTCGCTTGATCCCTGGAGAGGATGCCTCGCACGATGAAATTTAGAATGATGGAAGTTCCATTGCCCACGCAACAAAGGGCGTAACCACGCTGTCGGTACTGTCGCGATTATCAGCGGAGGATCAGTAGGCCTCGTTGGTATGCAGTTTGAGATAATCCTTTTTCTAGCCAGCTCTCTACTTGTTCCCCTTTATTGGCAGAGTATTGTCCGACGGCATATCAATCATTTTATGCAGAAGCGGCGAGCCCGAAGAAATAACCATAGCACTGCACTCGTTAGGCTGTATTTGGATTGACTATTTCAATGGCATTCTGCATCATTTTCGGAGGTATCAGCATTGCGCAGTGTGGGGATTTTCGTATAACTTGTATTCCCTGAATGTTTCCTGCTTCGGCAGTGCTTCTTGATAGCCTTCTGCAGGGCAGTCATTGAAAGCCTTTGAGTGGCATCTCCATGTTGCTTTGTCCTCCACAAACCCATACTTCACCAGAGAGTATGTATGAAGTGTTATGAGTTCCCTCGCAGTAATATCTCAGGGTGTATAACCACCTTTTGGAGTTCGCACACGAGTATCTCCATCGTCCATTTTGTCAGCTTTCTGCGACTTGTGCCCATGGTGAAACAATACTCGCATGCTTGTGGAGTAGTGCCCACCCCATAACTGTACGTCGGTTTGCTGTTGCAATGCCATATTGTCACAAAGAATATGTGGCGTCTGGAACCTTAGCAGTAGCCGTGAGTTTCACCAGTGCTGCATAGAGCAGATGAAAATCACTCTCTTTGCCTTTACTTCTATCCTTAATTCGTATTTTATTGTTAGAAGAGTTAGGAGAAGCTTAACAAGATTTACTCTCATTAGAATCTCCCAAACTATTATGAAGTCTGTGGTTACGTGTTATTATAACATCTTCAGAGTTCGTCGGCGCGCTTCCACCAATCATCAGTAGCATGTGTGCCTCATACCATGGCGTGAGACCAACTCCGCAACTGCATCACTCCTTCCACTGTGCAGGAACATCGGTCACTGTACCACACTCCGTGAGCAGAAATCCTCTTCGTGGGACGCTGGTGGTATGAGCGAGCTGAAGCGTTCAGCCATTTGAGTCGGCAGAGACGGCAACGCCATCCTTCCCGCAGCCGTCGAGCTTGATAACATCAACATATTCATCGCCTGGGTACCATGCGGCGTCATTCCTTCGGACGTCCATGTCCCAAATAAGGTTATTGATACCTTTTCTGCTGAGCAGGTCATACATGGTACGCCAGAGTTTTCGACATAGGATGCTGCGAACCATTACCTCCCACGAGAACCAGTTTACCCTCGCTGCCTCATGTAGTGGACGCCATAAGACGAGGGATTCCAGCCCGCTGCAACTGTACATAGATAAGGTGTTATTTTCCTCAAATCACTCTTCGTAAAGCGTTGCCCATGTTCCTTCGAGTTGCTAGCATCATCAAGAGTGGTCGTCTGCAGCACGAAAGTCATATTTCACTGTTCCTGTAGACTCAACAGCTAATACTCTGTGACCGTATAGTCGTGGACCACCTCATGAGTAAAGCCGTTGGCACACGCATCCTCGTTAAGGGTGGTTTGGTCGAGTGTCGTTAAGTAGCGCTATTGCCACCGATATCGAAGCAATCCCAATTCTTCCCGCTTTGCGCATGAAAGCCGCCAGCTACTATTCTTGGCAGGGCCTTGTGCTCCAGACTTCACATTGGTGATCTTTACCTGCCAACTTACTTCCTATAGATGCATTGGCTAAAACATCTTTTGTAGCCTGTGAGGTGGGATTGTATATTTCCGCTCCAGTCGGCTGGCATAACTCTTGTTAGGACCACCATAGCACTGCTGGTACATGCTTGAGGGCGTATGGATTAGACGTCGGAACGATTTCCAGTGCCAACCAATGGTAACGATTCCACCTGGCAGTCATGCCAAGACTGTACAGGAGTAATATCTGTGGCATAATCTCATCCAACCACCATGATGACTTGATTGGCAGGTGTATAGTCGTATCCAAGTTGATAGCTGTGGATGTACTTACCTGTAAGCTGACGTACATCTCTCTCCGGCATTCTTTAGTTATGCTGGCATGCAACATCAGCCATTGTTGCCGAGAGCCTTTTCCTATAAGTTATCAACGAAGTTTCTGGTAGAGGGCTTGGGTCAGCTGTGGCATTGGTACTGACTGGAGCATTGGCGATGTAAATGTTGTGTTTGAAGCGACAAGGGTGAGTCTCTTACCATTGGTGTAACGACTTTGTGGTTAGTCCAGTTACAACACCTTCTGGGATAACAAGCCTCACAACTCACGACTGATATTGCCATAATAAGTAATTGATGTGATGAACCCAGTACATTGGCACTAACAACAGGTGATCCGCTGCAGGCGTGGACCTTACTATAATTGGCTGATGATAGACACATTCTTTATCGGGCGAAACGATAATAGAGTCGAGTCCCGCCTTGATGTTGGTTTCTGGATTGACACCTGTAAAATGTAGGAGCATCGACATCAGCAATGATGCCCTTACACTACCACCGCACGCGGTAGCTGTCAGCGATACTATCGCTAAGGATGCGTTATAGAGTTTGTTGGTAAAACGTAGTAACTTTTTCTTGAGTTTGATATATAAAAGGTAGTTAGGAATATTGCCCTTATAGGAACCATTTATCCCCCAGCTCGCTTTCCTGTTCTATTTAATCGGAACCACTCTCACGTTATCAATATCTAATTCATGGCGTACAGTCGGGTTTCCTTCTGCCACCCATTCCATAGGAAGAAAGAGAAGCCTGTCCTACGATTCTTCGCAACAGTCTTTACCAGCAGGGGCGTTGCCCTTCATGGGCTCTTATTAAAGGGATGAGAGAGGAATCTGTTACTGTAATCCAGACCATCGCTGTTGAATGTTCCAGTTCCTTGCCAAAGCGTTGCGTCCATAGCCACGAGGAAGATCTGTATTGTTATTGTATTGACTGTTAGCTGTGGGAAGGTTACGTCCTGATTGCCTGTAAAGATAAGCTGTAGTGACGATGCGCTCCATGCGACAGTGGTGAGGTACACGCACTTCAAACTTTAGCAAGATCATTGATGTGTCGCACGTATCTAACATAGCATGCACTCGAATAGAGGTCAATTCAGGGAACCCACGCTGCAGTGGCTCCTGGGCCAATAATTCATTGAGCAGCCAATTCTATCTCGTGTTGCACCAACCTCCTGCATTGATGATCCACCAAGATAAAGGTAGCTACCATCATCATTTCGCTCTGTGCGTATCTTACCAGAACATAGCCATGACCAGGGGTAGAGACTCACCATGTGAACCATCAAAATCAAACAAAATGTTTCTGGAGAATCTTTATACACAAAGTTCGGCTCTCATTGCCATATACAGATTCTACACCTACCTACCACTCTGTGCCCCTGAAGGTACGGGTGAAAGTGATACTATTCTTGAGATATTGACTTAATGTCACTTACTGGCAAAGAATCCCATCATTAAATCCTAATCTGCAAATGGTTTATAAGGGTCTTGACGAAGTAGTCCACCCAGTGATTGTTACCTCACCGCCAGCAGCGGCACTACTAACCTACATCGCTGAGACGGTTGAGCTGGTGCACAACATGAAAGTTATGCAGTAGTGCCACCTGACCTCATTAATCATATAAATCTTTATCGGTTACCGCAGAAGGAATATTCTTTGGATATCAGCCAGCAAGGTATTGTCAGTGATATAGCTTGAATTGAGCACGCTTCTTGGTCATTAAAGAGAAGCTTACGAACGCGGCGTAAGTTCTTACCTCATCGAGGCAGACCGTTGTTTGCGCATAACTCTTCGTAATAACAGAGTCTGCACCTTAACAGGAAGTCGAGCAGGCGTACCTCTGGGAGTCCCACTGGTTGGTTTTGTATTCAGTCTGGCTGGTCTTGACAGGAGTAGAGAGACCAAAAGGGTGGTCACAACGAGACACGCCACTGAGCGTAAAACGCATATTATTGAGATATTTGATTACTACTATGTTTAAGTTTCGAAAGAATTGATGATGGTGGTAAAGCGTCGTTGAACGTACATCAACGTGCACAGAACCCTTCTGTAAATTACCATTAAACACACGTCTTGACTTGGGACATGGTGGTGCGGTTGTTCCTGAAACGTTAGGAGCCTGTGTATCTGCTGCATGGTGCATTGTCGATGGGTCTGCATTCCGCATGACTATCATAGTAGTTCTTGTAAAGAGTGTTCAAACCGCAGAGCGCCACGCTACTGTTTGTCCAGCTCCTCTTATACTGCCTGCTACATCATGTCGCTACGACGTACAAAGTCATACCAACGATCGCTTCCTTCTATAGCCAACTCTGACGACGTTCCTTCCGACGTCACTCCCAAGATGTGCTTGTTGGACGTGCCCTAGCCGACCTAGCATAGCGCGACTGCGTACTTTATAGTAGGCATCAATAGCACTGGCATCTGTGCAGTGCTACCATTGTACCGGCGACAGCCTCTGCACAAATAAGATAAATGTCTGATGTCCGTGAGCACTGGTGTTGCCGACTACTATGCATCCGCCGATGCAGATATACCATCTACCGCATAGGTCTTGTAGTCGTCGTAGCCATTCCACAGAGGTGCTTTCACACAGCTTCTGCACCTGTTGCACTCTGCAACCTACCTGGTCCACCTGCATATCCATTAGCACTATAGCGAACTCCAGATAGTTGAAGCCTTACGCGCATTGATTGTCAGTCTCTATCTGTCCACTAGCACTCGTAAGTCGTGCCAGCCATCATCATCGTTTGCTTTACGACGAGTGTCTACATCGCTTCTTGTGGATGGGTTCTTCAGGTGATACCCAAAGGCTTCTTGCAAGTCGATTGAAGGACCATTGTAGCTACCCAACAATCACCAAACTCATCATCCTTGCATACCAAGATCGCTCTGAAGTGTATGTTTTTGTACGGATCCACATACTGGCATCAGCGGTCCACACTACGGAGAAGAGGCACTCTCTATTGAAGGCGCATTTTTGTAAGCGGAAGACACTGAGGCCGTTCGACGTCGTTCGCGTCCACTGTATCTATAACGTCTTTGCGTACATATGCTCGTGTGTTCAAACTCGCCTGCATCGCTGTCCATTTCCATTCGCTTTAACACCACTCTTATAAAGATAAACCTTAGCCAGGAGTCCCCCGCCGAATAGTAATCGATTCCGACCAGGATTATCTCACGAGGTATGCGTATCGCATGCTCCAGCGCTGATGATAATAATCGTATACATCAGACTTCTGTACGCGGCCTCACGTACTATATGTTTTATCTGCCAACATCTTTGAGTTATCATGCGTATAATAGGAACATCACCAAACGAACGAAACTGAGGAAGAAGTGACCATTGCTTTCCATGCGAGACATTCACCCGTCACTGGTTCTTGACTGCCTGAGATGCTGATGCGCCCTTTAGATTGCTGTGGAGCAGTATTGGCATGTGCAGCAGACCGACCAAAGAGAGTTCGACATGTTGTGAGGTCTTCATCTGTACTGTTGGCTGTGAGCGTCATATACGGACTTGAACCCTCCCAATAGTGGTTACTAGACGTTACCTCACCGCTAATAAATCCTCTCTTGGAAGTCATACCATGAGGAGTTGTACAGGTAGCTGACTCCTTGCACACACTGAGTGTCATCCTTATAGAAGGTTCCTGCATTGCAGGAGCCCTCTGCAGGGCGATCAGAGAAATCGTTGCGCATGACGAGCATTAGGACTGTTCCTGCAGTAAGAGTACACTATGCTATATATAGATATTTGATTGTTTCTCATTTTGATAAGTTTGTTATGTTAGAAACTCAACCTCAGACCGAACGAATAGGTTGTTGCGATGGATATCGACCATTATCTTACACTCATAAGAGTAACCGCTCTATATCGGCTGTACTTGCACCCAATCTTCTGGGTCCTGTCGCACGTAACCCGTGATGGTCAGCTAGGTTCTGTTATGTCCATAGGCTACCGAATATTCTCCATTTGCCTTCCGAACACTGTAATCCACTTCTTTGGGAGAGTGTACAGCGAGATATTCTTCGAAACTGAGATATATGAGACCATCTTCTATGTAACGATCGCTGATAACATCATTGTCATTAGGTCAGTGATGGTAGTACGAGGGATATTCGTTCCAGGGTTTGCTACACGTATATTGCTAACATCGTTATACCCAATAGTTACCTGCAGGATATGTCGTTTGAAGGGCTGATTGGTCCTAAACGTGCGCCCTGTGACATCCTTGAGCTGATTACTCCACAACGTATTCATGTGGGTAAGCTTCATCTTCATGTAGTTATACACTTTGTTACCGTATGAGCCATTGATAAAAGATGTTAAGGTCGAAGTTCTTATAGTGGAGTATTGGTCCAACCAAAAGTAAACTTTTGGCATTGCAGAACCTAAGTTGGTCTTGTCATAATCATCTATCTTACCATCTGGCTTACCATCAGGTCCACTAATATCCTTGAATTTCAAATCGCCTATCCATGGAGTTGTATTACGATCAAAGCTCTTGCCATCAGCAGGATACTTTGCCGTCTTAGGAGAGGTCTCTAAATCAGCTAAGTCTTTATAGACACCATCTGTAACAAAACCATAGAAGCTGTAGAGAGATTCACCTACTTTCGATAAACTTACAACATCATTCCATTGTCCATAACCAACGATTGCTGCATTCTGTGTACCAGAGAGAGCAACCAACTTATTCTTGTTCCATGATATCTGAACTCTGAATCCCTACTGGAAACGTCCTACTAATGGATGCGTATTCACTGTAAGCTCAAGACCTGTATTGCGAATGGTTCCATAATTTCCGTATGGAGGTGCTAAAACAGATGATACATTACCCGATGTACCCATATAGGGAAGGGAAGCTGGAGTGGCATCAACGTATCCTTGACTCCTTACGATACCAATCAAGCGTAAGATTAACTCGATTATTCAGTAATCCGAGGTCGAGTCCGGAGATTCCATTGTTCTTGGCTTTTCCCATTGTATATCAAGATTCGAATATTATCAGGACGATATGACTTTACCCAATAATGTTGGCATAGCTTTCACAGTGTACCCCACTTGTAAGAGCCAATAGCTGAGTTACCAGTTTGTCCCCATCCTGCCCTCAACTTACCATTTGTAATATATTGGTTTAAAAACCTTCTTGAAGAAACTCTCATTGGTAAAGCGCCATGATGCTGCAAACGAGTGGATCCTGCCCATCGCTTGTTAGGGACCAGAAATTGAACTACGCATCATAACGATAAAGGTGGCATTATAACGGGATCGTTGAAAGCGTAGGTAAGACGTAGACTGATGCCATAGCCGAGAACTACGAAAGCCAACACCAATTGATGGGTACCAGTTCCTAAAAGCTGGATTGTTTTATAGTATTGGCTGGTAGATTAGTATTCTCGGTACGATTGTTATCATGCTACTTTCCCACATTTCCTGACCAAGCATTGCAGAGAAGCTATGCTTACCTATTGTGTTTGAATAGGTTATATAGTTCTTCTAACTGCCAGAATGTTCCTGTACCTTTCTGAACTGATGCAGAGTTGATGCTACGCTTCCAACTTCCTAAGTCAACTGTTGGGAAGAAACGAAGACCACGATCAGCACTAAGGTCATAGCCTAACTCGGCATGCCATACTAAATGCTTAATAGGTGTAACCTCAAAGAATAGGTTCTCATTAAGTTTGCGACGTTCAAGTTTTATTTGGTTTAACATAGCCATCGCAATAGGATTAGGATTGGTGAACCCTTCCTTTGAAACTGATGAATAGCTTCCGTCTAAATTATAAATAGGAATGTCAGGAGGAGTCGTTAACGAATAGTTGATAATACCTTGATCACTATCAGCCAACTTCAAATTATCATTTGTGGAGGAGAAATTAGTACTCAAGCCCATCTTCAACCACGATTTCAGTTGTGCATCCAAGTTAACACGCATACCAAGACGATCGAACTCACTACCAATAATGGTTCCCTCTTGATTCATATAGTTGGCTGAAACATAGTACTGTATCTTATCAGAACCTCCTTGCGCAGAAATCTGGTGTGAATGTTGGAAAGCTGTTCTGAAGATAGCATCTTGCCAGTTTGTTCCTTTTCCTAACAAGGATGGATCTGCATAATGCTTGTCTGCTTCATTTTTATTAATCTGACCTGTCGTAACAAAGTCGTTGTAATAATCAGCAAATTCACGAAGATTCATAATGTCTAACCGACGGTTCTGACGACTCCATGCCATCATACCATCGTATGAGAACTTTGCTTCACCCGCCTTTCCACGACGTGTTGTAATAAGAACGACACCATTGGCACCCTGTGCACCATAGATAGCTGTAGCAGAAGCATCCTTAAGAATCTCCATTGACACAATGTCATTTGGATTGATTGTGGAGAGAGGTGATATTGTTGACACCTTACCATTTCCCAAGGCATCACCCAATCCATAGGATGAACCACTGGCACCACTACTCTGAATAATCACACCATCAATAACATAGAGTGGTTCAGCATTGGCGTTGATGGTGGCTTGTCCACGAACACGAATACTTGATGAGGTACCAGGAGCACCAGAAGTACTCGTTGCAGTAACACCAGCAGCACGTCCCTGTAAAGTTTGGTCGAGTGAGGTAACTATGGAACCACGCAACTTCTTCTCATCCATCGTAACCGAAGCACCAGATACATCGCTCTTCTTCATAGAACCATAACCAACAACAACGACTTCATTAAGAGAGACATTGTCTTCTGATAGTGTAACTTGATAAGTCGACTGTCCTGTGACCTTCACCTCTTTCGTCACATAACCTACGTACGAAATAACGAGCGTACTTCCAGCCTTCACCGAAAGCGAAAAGTTTCCGTCAAGGTCGGTAACCGTAGCATTGTTTGTTCCTTTCTCCTTTACTGTAGCACCAATAATAGCTTCCTTACCATCAGTAACTTGTCCTGTAATCTTTAGTACCTGCTGTGTAATAGAACTCACAGCCCTCACACTTGCTGCTTGCACATGTGGCGAATGTCCAAGCATTGTAAGTGCTAAACAGCTTACAACTAATGTAGTCTTTTTGTTATTTAATTCCATTATAATTGGGGTTTAGATAGTTCTTCTTTTAATTTACCATTATGACTTTCTTGCCTTATAGGGTAGAGACTCATATGTTAAATTGCTGTTACACTAACGTTTTTAGTTTCTTATTTGTATTCATCTTTCCTCTGTATTCTTTGATTCCAGATGATAACTTTTGTTCAATTTAGGTTATATATTCAATGCTGTTTAGCAAAAGAATAACTTCGGTGCAAAGATATATTTAATTTAGGAATAGTTATTGTATTATTTTGTTGGTTACTGATACTATATTGATAACCTTTTATCAAGAGCAATTTTCTTATGAAAAATGCTATATTATATGACTGTTTTGTCTTTCATAGTGGTTGGAATAGAAAAACAGGGAAAACAAGTACTTTTTTCTCCAAGTCTTACAAGTTTTTCATCGGGAAATGATGATCTTTGCATCATCAAACAAAGTGCTTTTGAAGTTACTGCAGAATAAAGAAAAGGAAAAACTCGCTCGTTTATAGCTCGTAACCCATTTATTCTTTATTCATTTCTACCCCTATCGATTATCGAAAGATACAATATTCTTGAGTCTTTTGGGGCTTATTCCTCATTATCGTGTTATTGTCTACCATAAGGTACATATTTTCGAGCAAAACACAACTTTTCCGACTTATATACTGACGATGAAATAGTTGTTGTTGCTACTATAAAAAGGTACATAATTTTAGGTAAGTTACAACGCTAATAATGCTATTTAATGACACTTTCTCTTGCTGATTAGTAAGAAAATAATTAACTTCACGCAGATGTTCTGATATAATTAAAACAAGGTGAGTAGACGCCGATCTACTCACTTAGAAGAATCTATTATGCGAAGACTTGCTATATTATTAATAGTGCTCTTGACGGCTGTCTTGGCTTTTGCTGACGGTCGCATTAAGGTGGCATGTGTGGGTAACAGCGTTACATGGGGCTATGGTTTGACCAACAGGGAGGCGGATTGTTACCCAGTGCAGTTGCAGAGGATGTTAGGAAATAAGTATGATGTGCGTAATTTCGGACACTCTGGTAGTACGCTTTTGAGCCACGGTCACCGTCCATATATCGACCAACAGGAGTATAAGGAGGCGTTGGCTTTCAAGGCAGATAGGGTTATTATCCACTTAGGACTCAATGACACGGATCCGCGTAAATTGGCCGGAATACGCCGAAGAGTTCAATGCTGACTATATAAAACTCGTCAACTCGTTCCGCAGAGTGAACCCGAAAGCACAGATATGGATATGCTTGATGTCGCCAATCTTCGAACGTCACCCTCGCTTCGAGAGTGGAACAAGGGACTGGCACACGCTTATCCAGCAGCATATCAAGCAAGTGGCAGTGGCAGAGAACCTCCCGTTAATCGACCTCTATACGCTTCTTCACAGTCGTCCCGACCTCTTTTCCGATGCGATCCACCCCAATGCTGAGGGTGCAAAGATCATTGCCGAAACCGTTTATAAGGCTCTGACGGGTAATTATGGAGGTCTTTCTCTTGCGCCACTCTATACCGATGGGATGGTAATGCAGCGTGATGCGCCGATCAGCTTCCGTGGTCTTGCCAATGTGGGGAGCGTTGTCAAGGTCACTTTCGAGGGTCAGAACCAGTCAACGACAGCGGCTACAGACGGCACATGGAGCATTCGCTTCCCTGCTCATGGGGCTGGCGGACCTTATAAAGCGGTGATAATTGCAGGGAAAGAGAAGCTGATGTTGAGGGATATATACGTTGGTGAGGTGTGGTTGTGTTCGGGTCAATCGAACATGGAATTGCCTGTCTCTGCCGTACAAAGTCGTGAGCAAGACCTTTCGGAGGCTGATCAACAATCGTTGATCCACCTTTTTAATATGCCAACACGCTATCCGACGGATGCAAAGAGTTGGTCTTTAGCAGCGTGCGATTCGGTGAATCGGCATCAACTCCTGCGTGTTGGACCCTGGCAAAACTGCTCGCACGGGGCGTTGTCGGACTTCTCTGCAGTGGCATATCACTTCGGTAAGACCTTAGCCGATAGTCTGCAAGTGCCCATCGGACTGATTTGTAATGCCGTGGGAGGCACTACCACCGAGTCATGGATCGACCGATCGACGCTCGAAAGGGCTTTCCCAGCCATCTTGCGCAACTGGTTTCATGGCGACTTCGGCATGAAGTGGGCGCGAGAACGTGCCTTGCTGAATGTCGCCAACAGCACGAATCCTTTGCAACAGCACCCTTATTCGCCTGCATATATGTACGAAACGGCTATGACGCCATTGTCGGGTTATGCGGTGAAAGGCGTTGTGTGGTATCAAGGAGAGTCGAATGCGCATAATATCGAACTGCATGAACACCTCTTCCCATTGCTTGAGAAGAGTTGGCGTGACTTCTTCCACCAATCGAATCTACCCTTTCTATTTCGTACAATTATCTAGTCTGAACCGTCGTTCCTGGCCGCGTTTTCGCGATTCACAAAGGCGTATGGCATCCCAATTGGAGCACACTTGGATGGTGGTAACAACCGACTTGGGCGATTCACTCGATGTGCATTACACGAATAAGAAACCCGTTGGTGAGCGATTGGCAATGCAGGCTTTGCACCATAGTTATGGGCGAAATATCACGTCCGAGGGTCCTGTCATAGAGCGAGTGGAGCCTGTCGATGGAGGGTTGTTATTGACCTTCTCGAATGCAAAAGGGCTCCACGCCACGGGTAACCGATTGATCGGTTTTGAACTTGCAGGTGCCGATGGCATCTATTATGAAGCGCAAGCAATGATAGAGAATAGCAATCAGGTGCGTGTGACCAGTGCGCCTTCAGTGCCCCATCCTGTTAGTGTTCGTTACGGTTGACGGCCCTTTACTCGTGCCAACTTAGTTAATGATAAGGGGTTACCATGCAGCACATTTGAAATAGAGGAACATTAGAACAGAGTACATAGTAGGGGATAGTTAAGGCTGAGTAACATATTAACGGAGGTGCTGGTAACGGATTCTTTCGACAGAAGAAATGTGTTTTAACGACAGAGTAACATATTAGCAGGAGGATTAGTAACAGAGTATTAGATCGGAAGTGTATCATGAATAGAACTTGGTGGAACGCATTTTTATCACGGAAGGAATATAATGAACGGAACTTAATGGGATACAGAGTTTCTAAAGGATCATGGGCGTGTACTGGAGCTGATGCCATTGCGTAATTCAAGAAAGCCTCTTCTTCATTTGAAGAAGGCGTTTCTTCATAGCGAAGAGAGGCTTTCTTCACATCGAAGAGACGCCCTTTTCATTGCAAGGAAACGCCCTCTTCAATTGAAGGGGCGTTCTTTCTTTTGCCCTTTCGTTCTTTGCTAACGAGGCTCTGCCTTGTTACACTGAAACTATATTACACGGGCATTCCAGCAAAGCTTTACATCAAACAGAACTAATCACAATTTTGAATTATGAACTTTGAATTTTGAATTACACGTGGGCGTCCGCTTCTGTGGATTCCCATGTTCCTTTAGGAACTCTGTGTGCCTTCAGGCTTCGTGCCATCCGTGTATTCCGTGTTAAAAATGCCCCAGCAAAAGAACTTATTGACGCTTTTCAACAACAGAACTAATCATAATTTTGAATTATGAACTTTGAATTTTGAATTAAAGCAAAGCCTTACATCAAACAGAACTAATCACAATTTTGAATTATGAACTTTGAATTTTGAATTAAAGAAAGCCCCTCTTAACTGGCTCCCTGTTAAGCACTCCTCCTGGGGGAGGCTGGGTGGGGATTATGGAGGAGGCTGGGTGGGGCTCCATTCCCATATCCTTTAGGAACAAGAGAATGCACAGACCACCTTTGCCAATAGTTTGGTTCGATTTAAACGATCGTATTATCCCCTATTCACACCCCTTTTGGTTATACAAACATAGGTAAATAGTTCCGCTTCATATTACCTATTCAAATAAAAAGCCTTGCTAACATCACTGTCCGCAAGGCTCACTAAAACCATTTAAAAGACTTTCTTTTAACTATGAAAGTTCAATATGAAGTATCTAACTATTACTCAACAACATTGATAGCCTTTGACCCAACAAGTCGTTTTACGGCTGCTGCTTCACTACCAGCATCCACATATATCGTCTTTAAAGAGGTGTTCCCATCTATAATGAGATATTCATAATCCTCGTCAAAGTCGCCATTGTTCTTTAGATTTAGCTCTGTCATTACAGGCATATTCTCGACTTCTATGTTACGAATCATAGGATTAGAAGAGAAGTCGAGTTTATTAATTGGATTGTTAGACACGCTTATCTGGAAGAGCATAGGTAAATGTGACGTATCAAGCTCTTTAAGTTGATTGTCATAAACAAAGAGGAACATCAGCTTAGGAAGGTTCAAAGAGAGAGACTCAAGAGCATTATCATAGAGGTTAAGACGCTGCAACAATGGTAGATTCTCAAGTGTAATCTCTTTCAAAACATTGCTATTTGCATGCAACTGTTGTAGTGCTGGAAGGTTACGGATGGTCATCTTCCTAATGTTATTCTTAGTGACTTGAATCTGCTCAAGGGCTGGCAAGTCTATTGCCGTGAAGTTCCGTAAAGGCTGCCCATTAGCCAAAAGAAGCTTCAACCTCTTTAGTTGATTAATATCAAGGCTGCTTATGCCTGTTCGCTGAATGTAGAGTTGCTCCAAATTTACATTCTTGGAAAGATCAAGAGCCGTCAATTGTGTATCATAAAGACGCAGGTCTTTAAGATTATTCATCGATGAGACATCCAGCTTTGTGATATTATCTCCACATAAATTCAGTACTTCTAAGTTAGCTAACTTCTCAATGGCAGTAGTGCTGGTAATGCCTTGATTCTTCAGATTCAGTGTTTTTAAATTAGAGAACTGTTCCAATCCTACAAGACTCTTGATAAGTTTCTCTGGTGTAGCATCGCTCTTATTATCAAAGTGGAAATCAATATCTGTCACCGCCTTTGCCTCTTCCGGCGTTATTTCTCCATCACCATCTTTATCAATAGAAGGCTGTAAGGCAAGGAGTTGACGTTTTAAGTTAGAATCCTCAAAAGTAATGGGTTGCTTATTAGGATTCTGCTTAACAGTAACAGGGCACTTCAGTTCGAGACGCTGACCATTAGTTTTTACGACAGCTATAACATTTGCCTTACCTACACCAACAGCCTGGACATCTGTCTTATCATGCATTCGATTGACAGGGGAAGCAATATTTTCAGCATCAGTCATCCACAAGACATCTGCATCTTGGGGGACACCTGTAATTGTAACCGTTGCTTTTTCACCAACTGTAAGTGTGAGTTCACTTGGATTCAGTTGTAATTTTAACGGCTGAACAGTATCTTCCTTATCACTACATGCAGCGAGTAAGAAAGTAAGCAATGTAGCAAAAACTACACATGTTAGACTCTTTTTCATAATAAGTTGACGTATTAGTATTAATAATGTAGGATGAGATACAAGGGGTTAAGACCTATACCTCATAGCAAGAAAGGATTTTTTGCGAAGAGAAGTTAGTGTTAACCACACTTCTCAAAAACTTGTATTCAGGTATAGTTCTTAACTCCTTAATGGGCTAATCCTATTTAGCTTTTGCGCTCGTAGATGCTGGCATGACCTCACGTAAGAATGGATCTTTCATCGACAAAAGGCTTCCGACAAATGTATCTGCACTGAAAGTTGCACCCGTAGCAGCGGCAAAGAGGAACGAATCAAGGCGGTAGCCATTTGCTTCATTACCATCAAGATTACAATTCATCTCACCTGTTTTTGCAGCAAAGAAGCTACCAGAGAAGATTCCGCTATCATCACTTACGATTGACTTTCCACCTCCCTTTGTGCTATACATCAATAGGAACACATTCGCAGTCATACTTGTTCCATCGCCTTTAATATCTCCTGTAAAGGTACCAACATTGTTCGCAGACTTTAAAGAGAGCTTTAGGTTTGCCTCTTCAAACGTCACAGGAATCTTCCAATCGAAGCCTGCACTAGTACTACTAACATGCAGGAAAAGCTTACCAGACTCTTGCACAAAGCTTGCAGGGAACTCTATACCACGTTGCTGACCATTAGCTTCGAAAGTACCTACCAATAGATATGACTTGTCAATGATGTCTGCTAACATGCCTTGGGTCACTACGATGGAATTACTAACATTGCCGCTACTGTAATTAACTTTAGCAGTACGAACACGCCCAGTGGTGTTTTGCGTATATTTCACCGTGAATTTGTCATCATCATAACTTGCAGTAAGCCAATCAGCAGTCGTAGATATATCGAGAGTATTTGAATGTTCGAGACTGTATTGCTTCTCTCCTGCTTGGTCACCAACCACAATGGAAGGATCAGCCTGCAATGAGAAGACTAACCCAGTCTGCTGAACTGTGAGCTGCGTAGAATCCTTACCACTCTTAATAGTAAGTCTGGTAGAACGTCCATTGGCATTTTCATTAGGCTGTGCAACCACTTTCACGGTCTTTCCTTCAACCGTTGCAACCGCCCATGAACTATTCAGTGTAGCTGTAATAGCCCCTGGAGCTGATACTTCTACGCTCCCCTCACCACCTTTAGCACCGAAGAGAACATTTGCTTTCAGCACCTGCACTTGAGATTCCATTACATAGGGATTCTCTGTATCATCGCTGCAACCAACCATGACAAACGTGGTGATAAGCAGCATAAGCATAGAATATAAATTCTTCATCGTCTGTTTGTTATTATAAAGTCGGGGTAACCTCACTGCGAAGTGTAATACTTTGTACCCACAGCAAGGCTACTCCGAGAATATTAAATGTGTACTATTACTTAGTTCTTAACTATCTTCAACTTCTTAAACTCTTCATAGTTGCCAAGGTAATTAGCCTTACTCCTACCCTCACCTTTGAATGCTGCCATCCAAATAGCTTCTACTGAACCACCTGATGAAGATGTTCCTGTGAGAGAACTGGAGGTTTCGTAAGTGTTAGAAGCATTCTTGGCATAACTCAATGGGAAGCTACAAGTGAACTTACCATTGTAACCTGACCATTCATTACCTGCATAGAAGAAGATGTTGTAGAAGTACCATGTATCGCCACTAGACATCAAAGCCTTTCCTATAAGCTGTCCGCTTTCCATGTTTAGGGCAAGTTTCTCAGCATCCCAAGTCAACTCTATGGTAACAGGTACACCACTGGTCGTCCACTTCATGAGTATCTTTCCATCTGTCTCACGGCTTATTGTCGCTGGAGTAGTTTGTGCGGCATTATAGAAGTCATTGAAGTATAGGGTGTAATTACCCGCTACGTCTTTATCAAAGTCAGCTTGTGTGACAGTGATAGTAGACACTCCATCAGCGGTTTTCACCTTGATGACAGCCTTTTGGATGTGCCCAGAAGTATTGGCAGGAGCCGTTACCTTGATACCAGTAGAGGTCTGCGTAACCGTCAGCCATTCGGAACCTTCAGAGGTAGAAACCGACTGGATGTCATCGCCAACATAGAGTTCTTTCTCGAAGGCATCGTCGTTCTTGATCAGTTTAGAGATGAATCCGTGTAGCACGATATTGGCATCTTCCTTTGCAGTAAGCGTGTTTGCCTCTGCATCAAAGGTCATTTCGGTTACTTTCACACCATTAATATCCAATGGCTTATAGAACCGGATGCCCTTATCAGTAAGTGTGTAAGCCACCTTACTGGCTACGACTTCACCACCAACGGACAAGTTTAATCTGTGACCAGAGAACTTTATCACGACCTTTTTATCACCGACTTTACCCTTTCCTTCGGTCATCTTGAAGGTAGATTTAATCTTTTTAACGTCCGTAAGATACTCCGTCATGCTCTTATCGGTCAACTTACGGAAGTACATCACATTCTGGTTACGCTTTCCGTGTACCACTACTAAGTCGCTGGCAATACTATCAATGACAAATTCAAAGTCTCCACCGAAAGCCGTAGTATGATCAGAAGAAGGTGTAGCAAGGAAGTGCATCAACTTATTATATGAGTCGAACGTGAGTACAGGACCGTTATCTGATGTGGTCTTATATAAAGATGTGATTACATCAGAGGATTTTTAATCAACTCACTACCTACAGTAACCTTTTTCAGTATCGAACTTCATCGTGAAAGCAAAGCCTCCATACTTCTGCGTTTTATCGGGGATATACGTCCATCACCCAGCCCTTCTCGGAGCTTGCCAGCACCTCTCTCGCTTTATCAAGATATTTCTGCATGCGTGCAGATGACGAATCAGGAACACATCCTCCTGGTCTTTTCAGGCACGACTGAAGCATCAGTACCGGAAGAAGGAGCAATAAATATGCTAATAACTTATTGATCTTCATAATCTTCAAAACTATTAATGATTAACGGTAAGGTCGGTCAGATTCACTCTGCCAGCCACTATATCATCCTCACGTTGGAGCACTGTATCACGCAACTTATCAAGGTCTATCTTCCATTGGGTCTTCATGTACGACCGAACAATGTCCAGTTTCTGTTGGATGAGCTTAGCTCCGTCGGTTCCAGCCTCCGTCATCCACGCATCCCATTGGGACTTTGGATTGGTGATATAGATAGATAACATCTCTGCGAAGTCCTCCACATGTGAATGCTGCGCATAGGCTGAGATGAATCCATGCTTTAGGTAATAAGGCTTTCCTCCATACGGAGCTTGACTCCAAGCATCGGACACGTATCCATCACCCGTAATGAGTTTGAAGTTTGCAGGATAGTCCTTTGTCTGATTCATGATGTGCGTGAACTCATGATGAATCGTCTTCAAGTAATAGGTGTTGAGCTCTTCTCGACTCGTCAAGAACTCATCTAGATGGTTAGTACCAGCCAGAAAGATTTTCTTTCCACCCTCAGCAGTACCTAAGATCATCGTTCCATTGCTCTTATACTCGAAGTCTCCAACAGCATAGAACATCTTTGGAAAGTAAGCACGAGTGAAGTTCACGCCTGCCACCTGATCGTATGCCTCCAAGCAAGAATACTTCACGATATGTGCCAATTTGACTGCATCTTCCACCTTTGCAGGTATGTTGAAATAGTTCATATCAGTCTCGTTATCCTTGTAACGATAGAGGAACTCAATATTATAAGGTGCTACGAAATTGGCATCCAACCACTTGTCAAACTCGCTATTGCCAGTTTCATCAGGCTGAATAACACTGGTGCTGTCCAGCTTTATCCTCACTACAAGCAGTGAAAGTCATGCCTGCCATTGCCAGCAATAAGCTATATATAAAGTATTTATTCATAACTATGTCTTATTTAAATAACCAACATTATTACTTCTTCGGAGCCCTGATGAGCTGCTTCGAGATGTCTATATCCGTTGTTACATTACCAGAGAATTTATCCCAAGGACCAGCTGGTGCGACCACTGTAGAGCTCTCCCCGTTACGTGGGTTAGGCTGAACTCCGGCGTTACGCTGCGGTAGAGGAATCTGAACGGCACGACGTGGATCGTCCTTCTTCAGCACATCCAAAACCTTACTTGGCTGACCGCTGGCATCCATCTCACGGCGTGGAATCTCAATACCATAGCGTTTGATGTCCCACCAACGCTTACCTTCTTGTACAGTCTCAATGCGTCGGAAGCCTAATACACATTGTAACATCGTCTCCTGTACAGAGCCTTCTGCATCAATATCAAAGGCTGGGTGGAGGTGTTTCTTTACTGTTGACTGCAAGTGATCAGCATCATCATAACAGTAATTGACGCCGTTATAGAAGTTTTGAATCAGTGTTGGAGTCAACGTAACAGTAGTATTTACGATGTTGTGCATCCATGCGTTGAGGTCTTCGCAAGCCTTGTCATACTGCTTCTTCATTATGAGTGCCTCTGCTCTACTAAGCAAGACTTCATCCGTAGTAAACAATGGCAAGGTCAGACGACGGTATCCCGTCTGTGCCACTGGGTCGATGTATTGGAACTTGTAAGCCATCTTATTAAAGAGACAAATATCGAAGTTCGCACCCGCCATATTAACTGGTCGCTTGTAATAACCGCCTGATCCCCATACATTGTTAGCCAAGATGTCCTCGTTGGCACCGAGGAATCGACCATGAGAATAGCGCTTGTAAACAACGTATGCACCGAGGTAGATACCTGAAGAAGAGTAGAAGTCAGAGAACATAAGGTTACATCCTAAGTCCGCACTGATATAATGATCGATCAATGCATAATTATCATCTGCCATGCTTCCGAGTACTGACCAGTCACGCAGCGGACCATTTTGACCACCCAAACAGAGGTCGGCATGCTTGATAGCCCTCATCCCATTTCTCATAGAAGAGATAGAACCGAGTGGCAAAAAGCATAAGCTGCTTTCACGTTGAAGTGATACTTAGGCACCTTTATAGTTATCGCCTACTAATGGTAGAAGCCTCCTGTAAGTCCTTATCAATCTGTTCGTAGACAGCAGCTACAGAAGCACGTTGATACTTAGCAGCAATCTTCTCCACCTTTGTCGACAAAGGTACTCCTGGATCTTTTGCGCTCGTCTTTGTGTTGTAAGCAAGACCAAACTCATTAACCAAGATAAAGTGTGCATAAGCTCTACATAGCAATGCTTCCGCCTTCAGCTGTTGTGCCTTTTTCATCCGAAAAACTTATACTCTTTTGAGTGATTCGAGCACCTGATTAGCATTCGCAATACACAAGTAACATGACGACCAAAGGCGTGTCGGTGCCTCATTCGCAGACTCGGTAACATCCTTCCAGAAGTATATCTGGTCACCCAAACGCCCTCCGTTAGGATTCTCTGCACCATAGTAATCAGCATTATCCGACATCAGTTCGTTCACAAGAGCATATTCGTTAGAAGGATAGGAACTTGTCAGAAGGTCTGACATCTTATCCTCGTGTCAAGAACAGTACGGTTATCCGGCATTGTATCAAAGGTAATCATCGCAAAGAAGAAAGCGTAGTTACAGATACTGCAGTAGCCAGAACCGATAGGAAAATATATTTCTTTTTCATATTGTAAATATCTAACTATTATGAGAATACAGTTTCTTATTGTCTCTCTTAAAGTCCTAATCTCAGCGTCAAAGTAAACTGCTTTGGTGTAGGAACAGCCACACCACCAGTATTGAAGAACTCGGATCCTGTCCGTTGAGCTTCTTATCAGCATAAATCAAGAAGAGATTGGTTGCCTGAAGTTTTCATTGCAAGGTGTTAACACCCAATATCTTCACGATAGACTTAGGAAGTCGTAACCCAAAGAGATCTCTTTCATACGAATGAAAGTCACCCTTTGCCACACGAACATCCGAATAGTTATATGCGCTGTAAGCATACTTTAGATTAGAATCATTGAAGTTCTGACGGCGAGAAGCTATAACAGGAACATTCGTAACCTTCTCATTTCCGGGTACAACCCATCGGTTACGGAACTCCTTAGTCATGGATGTCAAGTCGTCATACTCATTGCTGAAGATATCGTCCAAACGGATGACATTGCCGAAAGAGTAAGTTACGAAGATGTTCAGCGAGAAGTTCTTGTAACGGAAGGAGTTACCCAATGAACCCGTAATAGTAGGGTCGATAGGACCTTCGTACTTGAGGAACTTTGTCTTCTCTTTGTCGCGTTCCTGGAAGTAGATGCCCGTTGTGGTAATATTACCATTCTGATCGAGGAACGTTGGGAGTCCTTCTTTATTCAAACCACGGAACGGGATAGAGAACATTGAGCGTACTGGATAACCCACGAGTGGGAAACCTGTACCCTTCACAAGGTCTAAGATACGTGCTGGAGAGTAAAGGTCAGTAATCTTATTCTTGGCATGTGAGAAGATAAGGTCACTGTTCCAAGAGAAGTTCTTACGCTTGATATTCTGTGTAGAAAGCGTGAACTCCAAACCATGTGATCGCATAGAAGCAACGTTGGCACGCATGAACTCACCCATACAACTGGCTATTAAAGTAACCAATGAGGTCATAGTTATTACGCCAGTAAAGCATCTATACTGAAGTTAATGCGATTGCTCAAGAAACCTAAGTCAGCACCGATGTTGAACTCATGCTTCTTCTCGTAAGTAAGATCGGGGTTACCCATTGTCATGCTCATACCCGTTTCTGACAAGCTTGCAAACGGACGCCAAGGCGTTGAACTACGATAGATTGGGAGCGCATTGGTTACATTTGGACGGTCACCCGTTAGTGAGTAACTCAAGCGCAAAGTAGCATGTGTGAGCGCATCCTTAAATGTATTGGCAAACCAACTCTCCTCATGTGCATTCCAAGCGGTTGATATGTTCCATGTAGGAAGCCAACGGGCAGAACGTGCCTTACCTAAGTAGTTGGTTCCTTCATAGCGTACCGTACCAGTCACCTGATAGCGATGTGCAAAAGAGTAAGTGGCTGTTCCGAAGAAAGCAGCACTACGATAATGAGTGTTATTCATCCAAAAGTAATCCGACTTCTCCTCCTGTCCTTTCTTGAAGACTTGGTATGCGTAGAGTGGAATCTCACCTTTCGTGTATTGCAGACCCCAGCCACGGAACCATGTAGAATGGCGGTTGGTATAGTTTGTTTCCATACCACCATAGACGTTAACGATGTGCTTCTCTGCAAATACATCATTATAAGAAACAGAAAGACGGGTGTCCCAACCGAACGAGCTATTGTCTGTTCTCTCATAGATACCGCCATAAGGAAGAACCGTAATAGGCAAGTCGTAGATGTGATCAGGGTCTTTGTACAAGAATGGGTTAGTCTTGCGAATGGTTGATGTACCCATCTCACGATAAGCAAGCGCTTGATTTGAATTATCAAGAATATTATGCTCCTGCGATGTAGCAGCTGACTTCACAGCAGCCAAGAAAGTGAACTTCAACTTGCTCGTAGGCTTATAATCAATGCTACCTGAGATACGGAAGTCGTTCACTGCCAAGTCCATATAGTTATTCTCAAGCTCACTGAAGATATTAAACGGTGCATAACTACGTGTGTAGAAAGTGTGTGGATCCAATGCACGGGATGTATTCAGCGCATAAGAATAAGGGTTGATGTCGAAGTCACGCTTTACTGCTCCAGTTACTGGATCAGTATCTGAACTCAACGTTCCCGGAGCCTTCTGCTTACGATAAGAAGCGTTGCCAATGAGATTGACAGAGAGCTTCTTACTTATATTATGTGTAAAGTTGAGGTTTGCGGTGTAACGTTGAACCCTACTGTCAAGCGTCCATCCTGGGTCGAACATTGCTGACAAAGAACCATAGTATTGGCTCTTATCCGTACCACCAGACACACTTACAGAGTGATTGTGCATGATGGCATTAGAGAAGAGTTCGTCAAACCAGTTCGTATTGCGGTACTCTGCATCACGAAGATACGCCAGTTTAGCTTCTGGGGTATTAGGAAGTCCGAACTGCCCCTTATCTGGGTCGTATTGAGTTATCAGTTGATACATCTTTCCGTAGATACCGCTATTGGCTGCATTAGCCGTCTCTGCATAGTTAAGATAGCCCTTTTGCTGCAATTCCTGATAGATCGCCATCTGGTCTTGAGAGTTCATTATGTTGAAATTGCGGTAACTTGGCTTCAGTCGCAAGGTGTATTCTCCAGTGTAATTGATGTGTGCTTGACCTGCACGACCCTTCTTTGTCGTTACAACAATCACACCCGCCATTGCGCGCGCACCATAGATTGAGGTTGCAGAACCGTCCTTCAGGATCTGAAAACTCTCTATATCGTCAGAGTTCAAACCCGCAATAGCTGAAGAGATAAGGGTGTTAGCATCACCTGAAGAGAGTTCATCAGCCGATACATCGACCACATCTTCCATGATGACACCGTCTACAACCCATAGAGGCTTTGATGATCCGAAGATAGAAGTAGCACCACGCACACGAATCTTAGGTGCTGTACCAAAGGTTCCCGACACGTTTTGAACGCTCACACCGGCTGCTCGTCCTTCCAAAGAACGGCTCACATCCGCCATACCGTCTATCTTTGCTTTCGATGCATCAATCTTTGTTGCCGCACCAGAGAACAATCTCTTGTCCTGTTGGGTCATACCAGTTACGACCACTTCATTTAGAGTGTGATTGTCGTTAGAAAGCACAACCCTCATCCCAGCCTTCGGACTCAAGGTTTGTGTAACCATACCAATGTAACTCACAACAAGTTTCTTTCCTGCAGGAACATCAAGTGAGAACTTACCGTCAATGTCGGTAACTGTACCCATCGTCGTGCCCTGTACCATGACAGAAGCACCTATGATGGGATCACCATCGTCCTGAGAAACAACAGTACCCGTAATCTTCGTTTTGTCCGAGCTGTACCAATCGACAGCAAGAGAGCAAACAAGAACAGTGCTAATCTTTTCTCCATAGATCTCGTTTTTGATTTAACTTGAATTGAAATAGTGATATTATACCATTTAAATACACCGCTCAGCAATAATGCTTCGTATAGTTATTTTAAGTATAGAATTAAGTCTCTTTTTGTGACTTTTGCCACTTTTTAATGTTATTAGTAACTAATTATCATATTTTGAAGCCTATCATACATTATTAACAGGCTCGTTGACAAATTTAGGGAATATTTAGAATAAAAGCAAGTAATTGATATAAAAATTGCATTTAGCCCTCAATTTTATTGTATCTAATGTTATTTATAATCTAAAAATACGTATTTTATGCAACCAAAAAGCACCTTTCAGTTTAAAAATGTAAACAAAACACGCATTAAAAGAGGCTCTTGTGTAATTAAAAATGCATAATTCTACATTCAAAATTATGATTAGTTCTGTTATAGAAAACGTCAATAAGTTCTTTGCTGGGAGCATTTTAACACGGAATACACAGATGGCACTGAAGCCTGAAGGCAACACTAGAGTTCTAAAGGAACATGGGAATCCACAGAGCAGTGACGCCCACGTGTAATTCAAAATTCAAAGTTCAAAATTCAAAAATTATGATTGAGTTCTGTTTGATGTAAGGCTTTTGCTTTAATCTGTAAATTCAAAGTTCATAATTCAAAAATTATGATTAGTTCTGTTTGATGTAAGGCTTTGCTGAAATGCTAGTGTAATATAGTTTCTGTGTGGCGAGGCTATGCCTCGTTAGCTGGAACAGCAGAACTAAAAACAAAGAGACGCCTCTTCGATTTGAAAGAGGCGTTTTCGTCAATGAAAGGGCGTCTCTTCATCGAAGAAACGCCCTCTTTGTTTGTAAATAATGTTATTTACTCCCCTCTCCATTCGGAGAGGGGGCAGGAAGTGAGGCTGCAGATGGGTTAGTGTGAGACTCACTTAAATCATGGATTTTGCATTTTGAATTATTTTCTATACCTTTGCGAAGTTAAAGAAAGGGCGAGGTAGCCCTTAGAAATCAATGGAGACCATAAGTGGTTATCAATTATGAAGAAAGTATTTGCAGCTTTTGCAATGATAACGGTTATGTCTTTAACGGGCGTAACCATCGTGTCAGCACAAACGAAAAGTAATCAAACTCCAGCAGTAACAGCCGTTGCGTCAGCCGATACTCTATCGGACGATGCACTCAACGATACGGGTGTTGCCGATACCAGTAAGGTGCAGTCTGCGACCCAGCCAATGGGTTTCCACCAGTCGTTGAAACGTAAGTTTATTGAGGGAAATGCGGGCTTCATGTCGCTTGTGGCACTAGCATTAGTATTGGGATTAGCCTTTTGCATCGAGCGAATCATCTATCTGAGTCTGTCAGAGATAGACGCTAAACGCTTTGTTGGTAAGCTAGAGGATATGATTGAGGCAGGCGATATTGAGGGGGCAAAAACACTAAGTCGTGACACGCGCGGACCCGTTGCTTCAATCTGTTATCAGGGTTTGCTTCGCATTGACGATTCGATTGATAATATCGAACGGAGCGTTACCTCATACGGTAGCGTACAAAGTGCTAACCTTGAAAAGGGCTGTTCATGGATTACGCTCTTCATCGCTATGGCACCGTCACTGGGCTGCCTTGGAACCGTGATTGGTATGGTGATGGCATTCGATCAGATACAGGAAGCGGGCGACATCAGCCCTACGATTGTTGCAGCAGGTATGAAGGTAGCGTTGATCACCACGATTTTTGGTATCATCGTAGCCCTTGTTTTGCAGGTTTTTTATAACTATATTCTATCGAAGATAGAGCACATCACGGCGCAAATGGAGGAGTCGGCAATCTCCTTATTAGACGCTATTATGAAGTATAAACTCAAGAGATAGCGGGCGAGCGGAGACTTGTTTCAATTCAAAATTCATAATTCAAAATTCATAATTATGATTACTTTCAATTGCTGAAAGCATCTATCTATAATTGAGAATGATGGTTTATGAGTTAGGAATCAGGACTTATCATAATTTTGAATCGTGAACTTTGAATTTTGAATTGACGCTTATCATAATTTTGAATGATGAACGTTTGAATTGTGAATTGATGCTTATCATAATTTTGAGTTGTGAACTGAATTTTGAATTAACGCTTATCATAATTTTGAATCGTGAACTTTTGAATTGTGAATGACGCTTATCATAATTTTTGAATTGTGAACTTTGAATTTTGAATTAACTATATGATGAAGAAGATAAAAAGGTATAACTAAGATGGATGAGGAGCGCATTTCGCAACGAGATCCTCTATGTGATAGTCGCGTTAATAGCCGTTGTCTTCATGGCATTCTACCTATTTGGATTCAACGAACCATTGGCAAGTGACCCTGCATTTAATGCTCCTTTGCTCACCGATGTGCTGATCGGTTTCATGTGGTTCTTGCTCGTTGTTGCTGTTGTTGCAGCGTTAGTAGCGATGGTGAAAGGGCTGCGCACGAGCAATCAAGAGGAGGGATTGAGCAATGGAATACCGTCTCGGAAGATTGCATATATTACTTACGGGGTAACGATTCTACTCCTTGTTCTGTCTTTCGCATTGGGCTCTTCGAAGGCAATGATGGTCAACGGAGCACACTTCACAGATGCTTTTTGGTTGCGTGTAACCGATATGTTCGTCAATACCTCATTGTCACTTCTGGTCATAGCAGCTGGTGTTGTGATCTTTGGAGCAACCCGTTATTATAGAAAGGAACACCAGAAATGATGCGATTTAGGCGTGAAAAGAAACGCACAGTACCGAGCTTGAACACTACATCAACAGCCGACATCTCATTCATGTTGTTGATCCTCTTCCTCGTAGCCTCATCTATGGACCTCGACAAAGGGAATCTCCCGTCAGTTGCCACCGATGGATAAGACGCAGAAACAGGCAACTGCCATTGATGGGAAGAAACTGATGCGTATAGCAATAGATGACGATAATAAGGTGCAGTTGGAGGGTGAGGCTATTGCCGTGGGACGCTCCATCAGCGTGTACAACAGTTTGTTGAGACGAACGGAAAGGCGCACATGATACAACTGCAGACCTCCTGTAAGGCTTTCGTATGACGTCTATGCAGGTGCAAAACCAGTTAGTTGAAGCTTATAACACCCTTCGCAATGCTCGTTCGGAGGAGTTATTTGGAAAGGAATTTGAGCTTTGTAGTCATGAGCAACAAGCCCAAATCATGGACGAGATACCGCTAAGAATATCTGAAGTATATGCTATTCCTGCAACAGGAAAAGCCGAGAAAGGAGGTACGGAATGAGACTTTACAGACGTCGTAACCACGATATTCCAGCATTGAACACCGCTTCTTTGCCTGATCTTATCTTCTCCATCCTCTTCTTCTTCATGTTAGTTGTACACATGCGAAAGGCTACTGTGCACGTAAAATACCAAGTGCCGTCGGCTACGGAACTGTCCCGACTGGACAATAAGTCGCTCGTTCAACATATATATATAGGTCGACCGATGGACGAAACAGGCAAAGTAACAAGCCAAACACCCGTTGTGCAGATGAATGATAAGGTCACCAACATTCCCGAGATACGCAATTATCTCATCCATCTAGTCCGCCTCCATGCCTCCAGAACAGCGTAAGCAGTTAGCGTGAGCATAAAGGCTGACCGTCACGTAGACATGGGTTTGATCATTGACCTTAAACAAGCTCTGCGTGAAGCAAACATCCTCAACGTTAATTTCTCAGCCACCATGAGCCATCAAAAAGGCTCGGAATAAAATAGGTAATAGTTGTGGATTGTTACGAAAAGAAACATTTTTCTTTTGCATATTAAAGGCTTTTTTTGTATCTTTTGCAGATAAATAAATAGTTTATTCAGAATGGCACATAGAAGTTTAGACAGGCTTGACAAGAAGATATTGCACTTAATATCTGAGGATGCACGAATCCCTTTCCTTGAGGTCGCCCGTGCGTGTAATGTGAGTGGAGCAGCTATCCATCAACGTATTCAGAAGTTAACAAACTTAGGTGTACTAAAGGGTTCGCAATTTGTTATCGACCCAGAGCGTATAGGCTACGAAACCTGCGCTTTCATCGGTCTTAACCTAAAGAATCCAGAGAAGTTCGACGATGTTGTCGATGCTTTAAAGCAGATTCCAGAGATCGTGGAGTGCCACTATACAACTGGTGAATACGACCTCTTCTTAAAGATGTACGCATATAATAACCATCATCTGATGTCTATCATCCATGACAAACTCATGCCCCTTGGTCTGTCACGCAGCGAGAGTTCTATCTCTTATAACGCTGTTATCGACCGCGCCCTACCTATCGAAGGGATGAAGGTAGCCGATACAATGTTGCTTGATGACGATAACGATGATGACGAGTAAGTAATCGCAATCAATCTGAATATTAATATAAAGCAGGGATCACACGCATGTGTATCCCTGTTTTTGTATAGAGAGAACACCTCCTAAGTTTCGAAAACCCCACTCAGCCTCCCCCTAAGGGGAGGTGCCTAACGGAAGTTAGTTAGGGGAGGCTTTTTCTTTAATTCGAAATTCAAAGTTCATAATTCAAAAATTGTGATTACTTTGAGTTGACGAGGCTGATCTGGTTGACAAGTAAACGAGTTACTTGTACTGTTGTTAGATAGATTATTATTTAAACAAAGGAGGCGTTTCTTTGATGTGAAGAGCACTTTTTACTATGCAGAAAACGCGCCCTCTTCAATCGAAGAAAGCGTCTCTTTGTTTAGGGTCTGCTTTTCCAGCTAACGGGATACGCCCTCGTACATAGCTCGACTCACCATTCGTAGGCAAACTAACTCACGTTTTGCCCCTCTCCATTCGGAGAGGGGACGGGAGAGCTGATTTTCCAACAGAACAAACAACTCGTCTACTCGTTAACTCGTTTCTTGTTAACTCTACCCAATCCCCCATTTTGAATTATGAATTGTGAATTTTGAATTTAAAAAAGGTACAGACTCTTTATGATCTGTACCCTTTTCTATAAAAGTTATGCGCCGTTACGACGACAACGCAACAAGCATATTAATTATTCACTGTACCTCCAACAATATCCAACAACTCGGATGTGATGGCTGCTTGACGCGACTTGTTATATTGCAAATTGAGTGAACGAAGCAGCTCATCGGCATTATCTGTTGCCGTTTGCATAGCCACCATGCGGGCTGCATGTTCAGAGGCATTGCTGTCAAGAAGTGCTGTGTACACCATAAGATGGAGCAGCTTTGGCACTAAAGCCTGCAATACTGTAGGTAAATCAGGCTCAACGATGAAGTCATCATTCAATGGGGTAACGACCTCATTATTCGTCTTCTGTGCTTTAACCTGCCCTTTCTTCTTCAAATAGTCTTGTGCTGCTTTGGTTGAGATATCCGATGATAGGTCACGTTCAGTATCACGACTCAGCTCTTCGCTAAGGTCTATTGGTAGGAAAGGTTTGCGCTGGAGAATCTGACTACCAGCACTCTTAAAGTGGTGATAAATCATCTCTACCCTATCAAACCTGCCTTTCAACCACTTCTGTCCCAGCTCTTTAGCAATGTTACGACACTCTTCCGAGTTAGGCTTATCAGCAAGGTTTGGATAAGGATAGACACATGTGTAACCACGTTTATTCGCTGTCTCAGCCACCTTTCGACCAACAGGATAGATCACAATATCATCCTTTGTCAACCCTTGCGCATGATATTCATCTATCGTATGCTGCATGAGCTTGATAACATTCGCATTAAATCCACCACAGAGCGAACTATTGGAGGAGAACACAAGTAAGGCTACACGCTTCACCGGTCTCTGTACATCAAAAGGAGTCTCGGTATTCGGTGTAGAGACAAGGAAAGCCTTGAGAATATGCTCGAGCATCGCTTCGTAAGGGAGCATGTTCTCGATTGCATTCTGTGCATGATGCAACTTACTCGATGCTACCATCTTCATTGCACTCGTAATCTTACGCGTGCTTTGGACACTAGCTATACGAGTCTTTATTTCCTTTAACGATGCCATTATGTATTGTCTTATTTATATTGTCCGGCAATATTGCCCATCACTTCTTCTATTACCTTTATAGAAGAATCTTCCAACTGACCTGCAGCAAGGGAACTGATGACGTCGGCGTAAGATGAACGCATGCTGTCAAGGAATTGATCCTGACAATGACGAACCTGATCAACTGGTACATCGCGCATCAAACCATGCACACCGCAATAAAGGATGGCAATCTGCTCTCCTACTGGCATTGGGCTGTACTGAGGTTGTATCAAAAGCTGGTTATTCTTACGACCACGGTCGAGTGTCATTGCTGTCACCTGATCCATATCAGAAGAGAACTTAGAGAATGCCTCAAGCTCACGATACTGTGCCATATCAATCTTCAGTGTTCCTGCCACCTTCTTCATACTCTTTACCTGTGCAGATCCACCTACACGAGATACTGAAATACCGACATTGATGGCTGGACGGAAGCCCTGATTGAAGAGGTTTGACTCGAGGTATATCTGTCCATCAGTAATGGAAATCACGTTGGTTGGAATGTAGCTGACACGTCTCCCGCCTGAGTCTCGATGATAGGTAAGGCTGTTAACGAACCACCACCCTTGACATGTCCCTTCATACACTCAGGTAGATCGTTCATCTGCTCAGCAATCTCTTGCTGATCGTTGATACGTGCTGCACGCTCCAACAGGCGTGAATGAAGATAGAACACATCGCCTGGGTAAGCCTCACGACCAGATGGACGGCGAAGGATCAAAGATACCTCACGATAGGCAACAGCTTGTTTTGACAAGTCATCATAAACGACAAGAGCAGAGTAACCACGGTCTCTGAAGTATTCACCAATAGCGGCACCTGCAAACGGAGCATAGTACTGCATAGCTGCTGGATCGGCTGCAGTTGCACTCACGACAATCGTATATGGTAATGCACCACGTTCCTTTAGATTCTGCACCAAAGTAGCTACTGTAGATGCTTTCTGCCCTATGGCAACATAGATACAATATACTGGTTTGCCTTGTTCATAGAAACTCTTCTGGTTGAGGATGGTATCAACAGCAATCGCAGTCTTACCTGTCTGACGGTCACCAATGATAAGCTCACGCTGACCACGACCAATAGGAATCATTGAGTCGACAGCCTTCAGACCTGTTTGGAGCGGTTCCTTCACTGGTTGACGATAGATCACACCAGGAGCTTTACGGTCCAATGGCATTTCGAAAGAGTCGGTTAGGTCGATATCACCCTTACCATCAATCGCTTCTCCCAGAGGGTTTACCACACGTCCCAAGAAGTTGTCATTCACACGGATTGAGGCGATACGATGTGTACGCTTTACGCTTTGTCCCTCCTTGATACCCGTTGTAGGACCAAGAAGAATACATCCGACATTGTCTTCCTCCAAGTTCATGACAATAGCCATAGTGCCATTCTCAAATTCAAGCAACTCATTGGCTTCAGCATTACGAAGACCATACACACGTGCTACACCATCACCAACGGTTAACACAGTGCCGACTTCATCAAACTTCTCCTCTGAGTTAATGCCTTGCAATTCCTTTACAAGAATCTCAGACACCTCACTTGGTTTAATTTTATCTGACATGTTATTAATTTATTACTTTGTTAATTGTGTGAGGATAGCATTCAGTTTGTTCTTCACACTCGCATCCATCCTGTAAGTATCATACTCGAGTATGAATCCCCCAATGAGCGATGGATCAACTTCGGTGTTGAACTCGACAGTACCCTGACTACGGGCTTCCACCAATGCTTTCATCTTATTCTCTGTTTCTTCAGAGACGGGTGAAGCAGTGATTACCTTGCCCTGAATGATATGTTTCTGCTTTCTATACAGAGAGACATAATCGTTTGCCATTAACTGTAACAGGTCTTCTCTATCCTCCTTCAGTACAAGGGAAAAGAAGTTACTAACCAACTCGGGACATTTGTCACCACAGGCTACTTCCAATAGCCTGCGCTTCTTATCCTTAGGAAGCATCGGACTTTCGATAGTCACACGTAAATCCTTTACTTGCAAATAAGCCTGAGCAAGGGTCTGCATAATTGCATATACCTTGTCTTCAAGCCCTTGTTCACAAGCAGCCTTGAATAACGCACGAGCATAGCGAACCGATATTACACCTGTATTCATAAGCGTTTATTTACTTTCTGTACCATTAGAAGAAGCAACTTCATCCAATAAGCTATCGATGAGTTGAGCCTGTTCTGCAGATGTTGTCAACTGTTTGCGAAGAATCTTCTCAGCAATTTGTACAGACAACTCAGCTACCTGTGAACGGATATCACGTATAGCCGCTTGCTTCTGACTCTCTATCTCTGCCTTGGCTTCTGATAGGATTCGAGCACTCTCTTCGTGCGCCTTTCTCCTGAGCCTGTTCAACTATAGAGTCACGCGTTTGAGACGCTTCACGAAGTATCTGCGCCTGCTTCTCGCGTGCTTCCATAAGCAGCTCCTCACCTTGTTTCTGAATATTAGCAAGCCTCAAGTTAGCTTCCTCTGCCTTTGCTAAACTCTCATCTATATAGTTCTTGCGCTCATTCACCATCTTAATAATCGATGGGAAGCCCCATCGCCATAGGATGAAGAAGACCACCAGAAAGACAATTGTCATCCAAAAGAGCAAACCACCATCTGGCAATAATAATGACATAAGCTGCTAAATTACTTTTCTTATTACTCTTATTAACTAACTCCTCATGTGTTGTTTAGAATACACAAAGGAGAGCGATAATAGCTACGAAGAAGGCAACACCCTCTACCAATGCTGCAGCAATAATCATTGAAGAACGAAGGTCACCGATCTTCTCTGGCTGACGAGCCATAGCATCCATAGCCTGACCACCGATACGACCAATACCAAGACCTGCGCCTACAGCTGCGATACCTGCACCGATTGCGGCGCCTAACTTTGCAGTCTCTGCTGCTAATAACAATGATGTCAACATAGTTTTTTTACTTTTAATATTAATTATTTCTTATTATTTATTTCGTTTACTTATGATAGATTAGGAAAGTATCACCTGTATTTTTAAAGGGATTATCTCCTACTCTATCCTTATTTCCCTAAGCTTTCACCTTCTCTTCTGCAGGCTCATGAACTCGTGCCAAAGAGATAAATACAGCACTCAACATCGTGAACACCAATGCTTGAATGAAGCTAACAAGGATCTCCAAAAGCATCATAAAGATACTCATTCCCACACTCACAATGGTCATGGAAGAACTAAGTACAATACCCATAGTCGCCATGATGAAGATAATACAGGTCAAAGCCAATGCAATAGCATGTCCTGCCATCATATTAGCAAAGAGACGCACCATCAATGCAAAGGGTTTCGTGAAGATACCAAAAATCTCAATCACTGGCATCAAAGGTACTGGTACCTTCAACCATGCGGGTACATCTGGCCAAAAGATATCCTTCCAATAATGCTTCGTACCCGAGAAGTTGGTTACTAAGAAGGTACAGATAGCCAAAAAGAAGGTAATTGTAATATTACCCGTGAGGTTTCCTCCACCCGGTGGGAATGGTACGATACCCATGACATTAGCCACAAAGATGAAGAAGAAACAGGTTAATAAATAAGGTGCATATTTATCTGCTTCCTTACCCAATGTTGGTTTTATCACTTCATCATAGACATACATCACGAACATGTGCATCAATCCAGTGAATCCCTTTGGAGCCTTATCTGTAACCTTGTGACGACGACACCAGCGTGCTGGAATCAATATACAAAGTAACAAAAGGATAGCATCAATAAAGAGTACACACCGACTTCGTAATTGATATATCAAATGGACGCACTTCTGTTCCATCTGGTTTCAATTCAACAATACGTCGTTCATAATTTCCCCTTTGTCGCTATAAACAAGTTCGGGTTGTTCTTACAAGGACGATAACCAGCGTGTGGACCATGCTCTAAAGGTTCTTCTTCAAAGTCTTCTGCCCAACCCGTGTACCAGCCATCCGATGTCTTCACGATAACTGGAAGATTGATGATGACGGGCTTATCTCCTATATTGGTAACATGCCATTCATAGGAGTCTTTGATGTGTCCCCACAATATGCCTTGCAAGTCAACACCGCCTCCCTTACTCTCTGATGCAGCCGCACTCAGGTAAGAGAAGAAATAGCATTACAGCCATGCAAAGCAAATGCTTGAGATATTTCATTCGTCAATTATTAGTTTTATTGTTCTTTTCTACTTTAGAAAAATAGATGGTATCGAATGCTAATAGCACCAGATAGAAAATCATAAAGATGACCGCAAAGCTCAGAATCATAAATCTTTCCTTTACAATCAAGGCATAAACCAGAATCGTAAGGAAGGCTAATAGCATACGGAAAGCCGAACCAGCAAGATAAAACTTACCCAAAACAGCTGGCGACTTAGCCGCTATCGCTTTCCAAGCTCCTCCATAGATTGAGGCTGTGATGAGGGAGAATAACGCACTAATCGTTAGCATGTTAAGGTAAGAGGAGTGCGTAGTCACTTGCGCAATCAATATACCCACAAGGTACAACCCAAAGATAATCCAAAGGTTCATCTTGTGATACCTCTTATACACCTTATTATAATCCATCATTCAAAAACCTCGTCTCTAAGAGAGTACTATCTTTATATCTCCACACAAAGACTCACCTCATTCTTCTTCACCTCGACGAAACCGCCAACGATCTGAAGCTCGTTCTTCGTGCCCTTCGTACTATAGACAACCTTACCTTCTACCAATGTTGAGATGATAGGGGCATGGTCGTTGAGTATCTCAAACTGCCCCACTGTACCCGGAACGAGCACACTATCAACTTCACCAGTATAGACAATCCTTTCAGGAGATACTATTTTAAGTGTCAGCATAGACAATCCTATTATTATTCTATTTCGGTATGGAAGACCATTACTTCGTAGCAGCAAGGAGTTGTTTAGCCTTCTCCTTGGCATCTTCTATCGTACCAACGTTCAAGAAAGCCTGCTCTGGAAGGTCATCAACTTCACCATTCAAGATAGCATTGAAGCCCTTGATGGTTTCTTCGATAGGAACCATTACACCCTTAATACCCGTGAACTGCTCGGCAACAGTAAATGGTTGAGAGAGGAAACGCTGTACACGACGGGCACGATTAACGACTAACTTATCGTCATCTGACAACTCATCCATACCAAGAATAGCAATGATATCCTGCAACTCATTGTACTTCTGTAGTAATTGCTTTACTCTCTGTGCACACTCATAATGCTCCTTACCCACGATCAATGGGTCAAGAATACGAGATGTACTGCCCAGTGGATCTACAGCAGGGTATATACCCAACTCCGTAATCTTACGACTTAACTCTGTCGTAGCATCCAAGTGGGTGAAAGTCGTAGCTGGAGCAGGGTCGGTCAAATCATCTGCTGGCACATAAACAGCCTGTACAGAAGTAATAGAACCACGTTTGGTTGAGGTGATACGCTCCTGCATTGCACCCATCTCACTTGCCAATGTAGGTTGATAACCCACGGCTGATGGCATACGACCCAGCAATGCTGACACCTCAGAACCAGCCTGCGTGAAACGGAAGATATTATCAATAAAGAACATGATATCGGCTGCTTCGCCGTTCTTACCACCATGATCGCGGAACTCCTCAGCAACTGTCAAACCAGAGAGTGCCACTGATGCACGTGCCCCAGGAGGCTCATTCATCTGCCCACAGACAAGTGTTGCCTGTGATTTCTGCAACTCTTCGGGGTCAACTAACGATAGATCCCACTTGCCTTCCTCCATTGCTTTGCGGAACTTATCGCCATATCGGATAACACCAGACTCCAACATATCACGAATCAAGTCGTTTCCTTCACGAGTACGCTCACCAACACCAGCAAAAACAGAGTATCCGTTATGACCCTTAGCGATGTTATTAATCAGCTCCATGATAAGCACTGTCTTACCTACACCGGCACCACCAAAGAGTCCAATCTTACCACCTTTCATATAAGGCTCAAGTAGATCGATGACCTTAATACCTGTCTGAAGCATCTCTTTGTGCGTAGAGAGATCCTCAAACTTTGGTGCTTCACGGTGGATAGGATATGCACCTTCCATCTTCAAGGCCTCCATACCATCGATAGGCTGACCTATCACGTTCATCATTCTACCCTTAATCTGCTCACCGGCAGGCATGACGATAGGACTACCAGTTGGTACAACCTCAAGTCCGCGTTGCAGACCTTCAGTATTATCCATGGCTACGCAGCGCACAGTATCTTCCCCGATATGCTGCTGCACCTCGATAATCAAATCCTGCCCAGAGGGTCTTTTAACACGCAGGGCATCGTAAATCTTAGGTAAAACCTTCTCTGGATTCTCTCCCTTAGTATCAAAGAATACATCGATAACAGGGCCGATGATCTGGGAGATACGCCCATTAATCTGTGACATAAAATATGTTTGTTTTTTATTATTATTTCTTCTCTATATATAATAAGGTGTAACACCTCTGCAGGTGACCACTCGGAGCGATGGACTAAAATACTTAGTTCGTCCAACACCTTAATGAGTTTGCGATCGAAAGGCTTATCCGAACGGATGGCTTCAGACAATGGAACGTAAACAACTTCATTGTTTCTCACACCAACCATGATGTTACGCTGACCCTGCATAATCGCTTCGATGGCACCAACACCCGTACAGCTCGCAAGAATACGGTCACGTGCTGAAGGGACGACCACCGCGTTGCAAGTGTCCAAGGATGGACACTCTCACATCGTAATCAGGGAACTCTTTACGCACACGATCGGCATAAATACATCGCACCACACTTCGGGCTCTCTGATACAATGACGATACAACTTCTCTTCGACTTGCGTATTCCACGCTCCATGAAGCGTGCCAACTGGTCAACATCAGTTGAGTCTTCAGGAATAATAGCAGCCTCTGCACCACTGGCAATAGCCGAGTTCTGAGCCAAGAAACCTGCATCACGCCCCATCACTTCAACGAAGAAGATTCGTTCATGGCTCTGCGCAGTATCGCGAATACGGTCTCACACACCCATGATAGTATTCATCGTCGTATCGTAACCAATGGTACTATCCGTTCCATAGAGGTCGTTATCAATCGTTCCCGGGCAATCCAATGCAACAGAAATCATACTCCTGTGCAAACTTCATAGCACCCGTCAGCGAGCCATTACCGCCTATCACAACCAGAGCATCAATACCTTCCGCCACAAGATTGTCGTGAGCAGTCTTTCTGCCTTCCACTGTTGCAAATGCTTTCGAGCGTGCAGTCTTTAGAATCGTACCGCCTTGCCCGATAATTCCACTCACATTCTCTGTTGTAAAAGGCTTTATATCGTCAGTTACCAAACCGTCATATCCACGATAGACAGCCTTGATATTAAAACCATTATAGATGCCTGCACGTGTCACTGCACGGATAGCAGCATTCATGCCAGGCGCATCGCCTCCTGAAGTCAGAATACCTATTGTCTTTATTTTAGCCATCTTTTTCGCTATAATTCTTTTAGTAAATCATGCACAAAAGATAATAAATAAATGAGATATAGCAACACTGACTATAAAAAGTTACGATTTAGTTCAGAAAAATTAAACCTTACGTCAATCACTCTTCGGCATCCTTACTTCTGCTCCCTTTGCATCTCCTCTAACAGACATCACTTATCACTCGCAGCTATTCTCGTATATTTACATTCCATAGCATGGTCAATTTGTTGAATTTAGAGGTTTCCGGAAGTCATAAAAACACGCACTCTATCACTCTCTAATACCGTAATTTAGTTTTTATTATAGTTGCTGTCACTTTTAACATTTACGACAACTCCCTTATAAACAGCATATTACACCCATTAAAAGTATGACAGTAGTGACAGCAACTTTCAAACTGACATTGCCTTACTTGGTCTTTTTCACCACCAAATCCTTTAGCCCTTTATCAGAGCACTGCAGCAATCTTCCTAATCTTATCCATGCGTTCCATATAAGAGTGGTTACGCTTAGACATGATAATTTTATCCCTTGCTTGTAACCGAAGCAAGGGATCGGCAGCAATGTCCAAAGCCTTTGCAATCAACAAAGCTATTTGTGTGTTAATAGGGCGATGACAAACCACTCTATCTATAACAACGCTTGCGAAATTCAAAGAAAATATGTACTTTTGTACTGTATAACTACACTTTATTATGACAAAGAACCTTATTACTGCTCTTATCATAGCCCTTGCACTCTGCAGTGTGGCTGCTTGTAAGAAAGAGAGAAAGTCGAATGATATCATAACTAAGATGGCTCCGCGCCCGAAAGTACCAACCGGACCGAAGAGCCTATCGGACTTTAAATACGAAAAGAAGGTCGAATGGATGGGCGGAACATATACTATCACGATTCATCGATATGCTGACAAAGACCTCGAATTAGCCGTAGATGAAGACGGAAGAAAGTATTACGACAATAAGGTGCAATTATCCATCAAGCGTCCAGATGGCACCACTTTCTATGACAGAACATTTACTAAGAACGACTTTAAAGAGTTCACCAACAACCACTACGGAGAGCATGGTTCACTCGTAGGGTTTATGTTTGACCATGCAGAGGGGATGCCTTGCGTTTCGGAGTGAGCGTTGGTTCGCCTGACCCCAATAGCGATGAGTATGTTCCAATGGACTTTGTCATTGATAAGTCGTGCCGTGTTCGTATCTCGAAATGCCACCGAGTTAGACACTGGTAGCGATCAGGATGCTCCTCGAAAGCCTAAGACTGAAGAGGAGATGTCTGAAGAGAAAGGGTATAAAGAGGCAGTGCTCGTTCCCTCCAGCTCCCCAATAGGGAGAGAGCTAACGTATGATAGCTGGAAGAGCGCCCCTCTCCGAATGGAGAGGGAGTAGATAGTATATGTTACGAAAACAAAGAGGGCGTTTCTTCACATCGAAGAGACGCCCTTTTCATGCAAGGAAACGCCCTTCTTGTACCAACGGAACGCCTCTTCGTTTTGAAAGGTGTTTCTTCTGTATCAAGGAGTCTCCTTACTCATGAAAACGCCCTCTTTGAATTTAAAGAAACTATTTCTGACTAACTCCTGTTAGATACTCCCTTCTGGGGAGGCTGGGTGGTGTTGTCCATCTCGGAGAGGGGTTGGGGTGAGGCTTCTCTGTCAAGTGCCGAAGCCCTGACTCTCTGAGCCAAGGCTTCTTCATGATAGTTACAGTCCTTGAAAAGTACAAAGGTCGCCACTAATATTGGTTTCTTATGGGGTCATTGTATTGCACTTGCAGCTCTTTTTAGCTCCTTCTTGAGCGATTCTGTGAGCTTTCTCTGTACCCTTTTGTCCATAGATATTATGCAGTTGTGAGGGTCTTTCTTGAGGTCATACAAGCTCCCCAAGAGTCTATATCGTTATAGAAATGAATCAGTGTGTAACGCTTCGTCCGAATACCATAATGACGGCAGACAGAGTGCTCTGCAGGATATTCATAGTAATGGTAATACAGCGATTTACGCCAGTCTAGCAGGCTTCTTACCCTGTAACAACGGCAAGAGCGAACGCCCTGAATATCCGAAGGAACCTTTACACCTAGCCGCTTCCAAGAATGTTGAGCATAGTCAATGTTCTGTACCATCTCATCAACAACGCCTTGTTTCCCTCGGACAATAGATTAGCAGTGGTGTACGGAACGACTCTTCATACATGAATCTCTTATCAAACCAACCGTGTTCACCCATGTAGAAGCCTTGGTCGGAGGTGTAGACTATCATCGTATTGTCCAATAGATTCTTCTCACGGAGATACTCAATTACACGTCCAACATTGCGATCTACTCGATCGAATCACACGCATATAATCATGCATGTAACGCTGGTACTTCCATTCAGCTAACGCCTTTCCGGTGAGCTTATCAGCCTTAAACTTCTGTATAATTGGGTCATAATAGCGATCCCATTGAGCCTTTTGTGAGGGTGTCATACGCTCATAGTTGCGTCTTCCCCATGCTTCCAACTCCTTGTCAGAGTGTATCTCCTGCTCATGATCTGCCATCTTATTATCATAGACAATGTCCATATCTTTGATAATACTCATCTTCTGTTTCTGTGCTGCCAAACGCCCTTCATAGTTGTCATAGAACGTTTCGGGCAGCGGATACTGTATATTATCAAAGAGGTTCAAGTCGCATGTGTCGGGGTTCCAAACACGGTGAGGAGCCTTGTTGTGCATCAATAGGCAGAAGGGCTTGGAAGGGTCTCTTTTATTCTCCATCCAGTCTATTGCGAGGTCAGCAATGATGTTCGTCACATATCCGTGACGCTGTAGAGGCTTGCCATTACATAGGAAATCGGGGTTGTAATAGTCGCCTTGTCCAATGAGAATGTCCCAATAGTTGAAAGCCAGTAGGCAGTGATGTGAGGTGCCACTTACCGATCATTGCGGTCTGATACCCTGCATGTTGAAGGAGCTTAGGAAAGGTTTGCTGTCCTCCATCAAACGTCTTGGTGTTATCTGTAAAACCATTTGCATGACTGTGCTTACCCGTTAACATACATGCTCGGGAGGGTCCACTAAGGGAGTTAGCAACGAAGCTCTCTTGGAATTTCACACCATGATTAGCAATCCAATCGATGTTCGGTGTATCAATGAAACGCTTGTCGTAGGCACTAATCGTTTGATAGAATGATCGTCACTCATGATATAAACGATGTTCATGGGCTTCTTCTGTGCCTGAGCAGGTATGAAAGCTCCCAAGGCGAGAGTACCTGTTATGCAGTATAGGATTTTTAGTTTGCATAGGTAATGACTTACTTTTAGGTTTTAAAGGAGGGCTGTCAGGATCATAGTCATGCGTCTAATCTCCCGTAATCACCCTCATTTAGGTTTGTCGACACAAATGTAATACTTTTTTGAGAAGTCTTCCAAAGAAATGAGAAGATTTGTTGTTAAATAGGAAAGGGAGCCTCATCAAAGCCCACCAGCCTCCACCATCTAGCAGCCTCTCCCCTGTCCCTCTACAGCCTCTCCCTCAACCTCTCCGAAATGGAGAGGGGATGGGACTAGTATCTCTGCCAAACAAAGAAGGCGTTTCTTCGACATGAAGGAAGCCTCTCTTCGATGCAAACAGAACGCCCTCTTCAAATTGAAGGCGTTTCTTTCATTAAAATACTATCTCTCTGTATCTGTCAGGTATTGGTGTACGTGTAAATGGGAGATATTCACGCCCCTCTCCATTCGGAGAGGGAAAAAGTGAGCTTCAGATAGGGACAGACGCTCGATCTGTCCGCCCAGAACACAACCAGCGAAAGCCTCCCCAAGCCCCTCCGGAAGGAGGATGTCGCTTAACGGGATGTCGAGAGGGGCAGGACAGACGAGGGCGTCTGTCCCTACTCAAGCCTTATCCTGATTCCCTCATCGAATGGAGAGGGGAGTAGATACCACTGTTTTCCAACGAACAAACAACTCGTTTACTTGTCAACCCATCCACTCGTCCACTCGTACCAACCACACTTAGAAGTTAGCAAGACCTTTTGGGAAGATATCCTCCTCCTCGGAGGGGGCTTTGGGAGAGGCTTTCAATTTGAATTGAACTTTGAATTTTTGAATTTAAGCGTGAGGCTTTTCTGATATCAAAAAACTCCGCCCCTACATTCACATGCAAGGGCGGAGTCAGGTGAAACACCTTTTTCTATCATGCAGATCGAAATTTAGTTGCGCTTATTCACGTGCAGCTTCGATTAGCGACACCTCCGATTCCACAGAAAGCACCCATAACAGGCTTAGTGTCGGTGAATCGGTTCCAACCATAGGATGAGAAGGTCTGTTCGAAGCTAACTTCTGTGCCTCACGGAACACGAGATTACCCTTGTTATCGAACGTGAGAAGGATGCTCTCTTTGTTCCGTTGATGGCAGTCTCATGCTCCTTACTGAAGTCGTCAGCCACGATTACGGTGATGAGGGTACCCATATACGCCTGGAACAACCTCTTTCTTGCCCACGATCTTACCGTTCATCATCTCAAAGCCTTTGCCCGGTGTGAAGCTAACCTCCCACTTGTATTGATTGTCAACGATGAAGTTTGCCTTGTTCGTACCCGTTGCCTCAATGCGAACAGACGATGTCTTCTCTGCTAAGTCACGACTTGGCAGGCGCATTTTAGCCGTTTGCACGTAATCGCCAACCCACATCGTTGAGCGAAGCCTGTACCACTTTCAATGAGTCATCAAGCCCTATTGCCTTGGCAGTAACCCACCCTACACGTGGACGCCCAGTCGTATTGGCTTCGACCTTGACGTTGATTTTCCCATTCGTATTGCCTACCTTAATCCAATCAGCCGTCCCACTATACTCAACGGGGACGTTAGAAGTAGCAATCAAAGAGCGTTCAACAGCCTCATCCCCAGCATAGATATCCTCGCCAGTAGGCAACCCGAAGGTCACACCCTCCTGTTGGATATTCAGTGTGATAGAGTCTCCTTGCTCGTTCTTAACCACCAATAGCGTGTTACGCGACTGTTCGCTCGTGTTCGGTTGAGCCGTCAGTGATAGCTTTCTCTGCCGTTTTCGTCACTGTAAGCCAAGCGTCAAGTGCATAGGCACGAGCGGGTTCTTTACTCATAATCACCTCTTTGGTCTCACCGAGCACACCGAAGTCTGTCTCTGCTTTCACCACCTTCAGCCCCGTTGCATACGCTGGTAAATCATTGTCACTACTGCATGCTGCACCGAAGAAGACCGATACGGCAGCTATGAAGATATAGATATATTTGTTCATAATCAGTATCAATTTATTTTCGTCAGTACTCTATTCCCCGGCAGAGTAAACGCATAGGTGTAACTGCCATCAGGGCTTCATAATAGGCGACAAGTCCCTCTCCATAAGCCACACCAAAGAACGAATCGACAGCATGACCAGTGATTTGTCCACTGTCTTCAGCCGTTGCGCGCTGCATATCCTCGTCCCATGTGAAGAGTAAACTACCCTTTCCTTCACCGAAGAGTTTGCCCTCCTGCTTCGATCCCGGTATAAGAACTATACCTGCAGGATAGGTATATGTGGGGTCAGTAACAGGTTGCCCGGGCAGCTCAAGTTTGCCTGTTGCGGGGTTATATGTTAGTAAGATCTCATACTGGACACTACCTATCTGCAACTTTCCCTTTAGTGTGTTTGCCACCGAACCCATGCTTAGTGTGAGCGTAATCTTCTTCCTCAAGCTGGTCTTCAGACGCCAAGTACCAATCCAGAAGTCGATGTCCTTATGGTTTTTCGGTAGGAATTGAACGATGCGCAAATCGCCCTCTTGGAGCGAACGCGACTCTTCATTCCATGTGAAGTTTTGGTATTTCTTACCATTGAATATCAATGGTTCGCGTAGCGAAATACCTGTTGGTGTAGTGCAATAAGGCATATCCAATGTCTTATCACCTATAGTCATTGTGAAGCGACGAGTCGATCCGTCGAGGTTGCACTGACCGATTGAGTCGGTGCCAAGGAAGCAGTCGTAGGTATTGACATTCATCCCATCTTTGACGGTGATAATGCCCATCATCATCTCTTCCCAGCTAACGTCTTTAGGCAAGCGAGTGAGTACCATCTCGTTTTTCCACTTCCTTCCACGCAAGTAGATACTGTCGTTTGTAGCACGAAGAATGCTAAATTCATAGTCACCTTGCACTCCATCGGGGTTGCCCAACCATGGTTCTGCAAGTGGATGGATCACCTTGTTATACTCATTAAAGGACAACATCGGACCTTGATCCTTGACTACTTCGTATCCAGAAGTAGCCTGTTCCTCTGGATCTTGCACGTCGCCCATAGCCGTTACATGCCCATTCTTGAACTTCAGCAAGAGCGTGTAACCACCATAACTATAGTTTTTTTCCAGCATAATAATGCAGCATCCAACCACCTTCGAAGACTCCAGTAGCTTGGGTGTAATCCGATACACTCTTGTCGATACGCTCGGCTGCTGGCTGGTCGAAGAGTGTCTTATCATCATGTAAACACGACTGCAAAGACAGTCCCAACACGATGGTTAAGAATAGAAAACATAGTTTTTTCATTTTCTTCTTTCGTTTATTTCGTTGTTTCAAATGCGTTTAAAGTTGGGGAGGAATGCTCGATGGAAAACCCCACCCAGCCTCCCCAGGGGAAGAGTGCCCTAACGGAAGCCAGTTGAGGTGGTTCTTTCCAATCGGGAAAAGAGCCTTCCTGTAGGGACAGACGCCCCTCGTCTGTCCGCCAGAAAATCCCTTTGCGTCATGGTCGATCATGTTCCTTGTGCGGACAGACGAGGGCGTCTGTCCCCCAGGTGGCACGTGTTGATGCGAAGGGTGGCACGTTGATGTGAAGGGTGGCATCGTTGATGTGAGGGCGGCACGTCGTTGATTCGAAGAAGGCGTTTCCTCAATTTGAAGAAGGCGTCTCTTTGATGCAAGAAGGCGTCTCTTTGATGCAAGAAGGGCGTTTTTGATGTGAAGGGAGGCTCTCTTCCATACGAGGGGAGGCTTTCTTTTGGATTTAAAGAGATGAAGGAGCTAAAGGAAGTGAGAGACAATAGCAAGGTTGCTAAGGCTTTACGCTTTTTACTTCTTACTCTTTTACATTCCCAAGAATCCTCTTTTACCTTTCTTATTCCAGGCTTTTCCAAGTTAAGCGTAGCTATCTTTGAACCACGACGAAGGATAGCATTACGGAGCAAATCAATGTCTGCATCCCATGAATTACGCATGTATTCACGCACCATCTTGAGCTTCCGATTGATGATACTCGTACCCTTTGGACCTGCAATCTGCAAGATTTTATTCCATTCCTGAGGCGTACTTGTAACGTAGATAGAGTACAGCTCGGCAATATCCTCTGCTGGATTCTCCATTGAATAAGGTGAGACAAAACCCTGCGAGTAGGCTTGCTTCTCTGGTACTGATGTCCAGTTGCCACTGACATAATCGGCACGTGAGATGTCATCAAACGACTCGTCGTAAGGTTTCTTTTGGTTCAGAATATGCATAAACTCGTGGTGCATGGTGTGAAAATAGAACCCCGTCATACTGCCGTAGTCCTTTAATAGGTCGTCAGTAAGGGCATTCACCTTACTTAATGTCACCTTGTAACCACCTTCCGCACTACCTACTACCTCCGTGCGATAGCGTGTGTAGCCCGGAATACCTACTGCGACAATAATGCGCGGAACGTTCTCTTTGACGAAATCCAAGCCCACTGTCTCGGCGTAAGCATCGAACCACATGTACTTAGTGATGATAGCCAACTTGGCAGTCTTTGCTGAATCGGCAGGCACGAAGTTGTAGGCTTTATCGGTTTCTTCCGTCTTCAAGCGGTATTGGAACTCGATGTTATAAGGCATAGTATAGTTGTTATACAGCCATTGATCGAACTTGTTTCGCTTCAAGGCAGTGGTTGGGAAGATGGAATCACCGCCCACTTTATCATCGTTGCAAGCCGTGAGAACCATGGTTCCGCAGGCTATTACGATAGCAGCCAATAGAATATTTCTTTTCATAAATAGGTCTCCTTTTATTTATTACGTGGGTTAGGAGTAATGCCAGCAGTTATCACGTCTTGTGGTAACTGGATGGCTAAACGTGGGTCGCCAGCCTTCATCGTATCGGTGATAGCTGTGACATTCGATTGCACGTCGACCTTTCGTCTGTATATCGTAATGCCATATCGTTTCACATCTTGTAGGCGGAAACCCTCGTGAATGGTCACCAATCGACGCAGTTGCAATATACATTGTAAGAGGGGCTCTTGCGTTGTCTGCTCAATAGTGAACAATGGGTGTAGCTCCTTCTTAGGCGTTGGCTGTGATGGAGTGTAATATGCCAACGTGTTGTAGAAGTCCTTTATCTGGTTCAGAGTCAAGACCACATGACGCTTCGAAAAGGCTGCCAGTTCGCTGTTGATATCGGCTACTGCCTTGTCATACTGACCTAAGAGGGCATAAGCCTCGGCGCGTTCAAGGAGGGTGATATCGGTTGTGAAGACTGCAAACTCACCATAGGGAATACCTATTTCAGCCTGTGTATCGATGACCTTAGCCATGTATGGAATCTTACGCAAGGCGTATTTCGATACACCATTATTATAGGTAACGGTGTAGTTAAGGTCTGTTCCGCTGTTACCCCACGGTCCGGCAGCCTGTAAAGTCTCGTTCTTACTGATCAACTCTCCGTGTGCGTACTTGCTACCAGCAAGTATTGGAATACTGATAACACCCCACTGTGAAGGTGCAGGAAGCAGCATGATGTTGGCATTCTTACTCGCTTTTATGAAGTCATAAGGCTGCACGTTGCCACTAGGACCAAGTCGATTCCACTCTGCCCAGTTGCGTAGTATGTCCTCAGGGTGGTCTCCTAACACCTTATTCGCATACTCCACCGCCTTGTCGTATTGCTGTGCATAGAGATAGAAACGGGTTGCGAAGGCATAAGCAGCCTGCTTAGTAAAGTGGAATTTAGGCTTAGCATACTTCGTTCCAACAAGTTTCATGCCTTCCACCAAGTCGTTTTCTATATTCTTGTAAAGCTCTGCCAAGGTGCCACGCTCCATGAGTCTACCCACGACACGTTCGGGTTGCTTAGGATAAGGCAAGCCCAGATTGTTCTGCGCAGTGGTCTTGTCATAAGCCTGACAGAATACTGTTGACAACTGGAACATAGCGAAGGCACGACATAACAAAGCCTCTCCCTTCTGCGCATCATACGCCTCTTTGTCCTTCACCTTATCGATGTGATCAAGCGTTTCATTGCATGTTGAGATAGCAGCGTAATGCGCTTCCCACAACTGATGGGGCGTCTCGGGATTGCTTACCTCATCAATGTCTTTCCATTGATAAGCCTGCTCTTGAAAACGATCGAAGGCACTCCAAGTGCTGTGCAACTGCTCATCTGTATTGTCAGAGTACATCTCCAAGAGGTAAGCAGGGTGTCCTTGTGGATAAGCACTGACGAGTAGTTGGCTCGATTCAGAGGGTGTCTTCAAGTCCATACGACTATCGGGATACTTGTCCAAGAAGTCGTTGCACGATGTAAAGGCAAGTGCAGCGGATGCAAGCGACAGGCACATTATATATTTATTGACGTTCATCTTCATAAGTTTTAAAGTCCAACTTTTACTGTAAGGGTGAATTGCTTTGGCATTGGTGACGCCACACCACCCACATTATAGAACTCTGATCCTGCCCATTGAGTCTCTTGTCAGCATAAAGCAAGAAGAGATTAGTGGCTTGGAGTTTGAGAGAAAGGTTCTGAATAACGCTATTCTTAAACCATTGTGCAGGTAGGTTATAACCGAGGGAAATCTCCTTCATGCGAATAAAGTCGCCCTTTGCAATGCGTACATCACTATAGTTATAAGCGTTGTAACCCATGCGCACATTCGTATTTGCCATATACTGGCTCTTTGACAATATACCCGGAACATTCGTAACAGCCTCATCGCCAGATTTCATCCAGCGGTTCTTGAAGTCGTTAGTCATAGAGACTAAGTCGTTATAACGCCCTCGGAACTTAGGATCGAGGCGTACAACGTTACCGAAAGCATAGGTAACGAAGACGTTAAGAGTGAAGCCTTTATAGGTGAAGAGGTTGCCAAGTGAACCCGTGTGAGGCGGGTCTGTCGGTCCTTCATACTTGAGGAAGTCGGTCTGGGTACGCTCTTGGAAGTTGATATCATCGGTTGTTACCTCTCCTTTCTCATTGCGCACCATAGGCATACCCTCGTCGTTTATGCCCACAAAGGGTATCGAGAACAATGCACGAGCAGGATAGCCGCGCTTGGCGAAGCCGTTTCCACTGACTAAGCTCATTACATTCCCTTGGTTGAAGAGCTTAGTGATCTTGGTCTTAGCATACGAATAGATGAAGTTCGTCGACCATGTGAAATACTTGTTCCTAACGCCTACTAACGATAGACTTAACTCAACACCACTTGAATTCATAGAGGCTACGTTGGCTGCACGAATTATCTGTCCGCCCAGCCCGGCAGTAACCATTGGACCGATCTCATCGAAGTTCTTGCGTGTATAATAGTCCATCGTGATACCGAGTCGATTATTCCACAGCGATGCATCAAAGCCCAAGTTCAACTCGTTCTTCTTCTCGTATGTGAGGTTCGCATTGGCTAATTCGCTTATTTCAAGCTGTGGTTCTTGGTCTTCGGAGAATAGTCTAAAGGGATTAGAAGCCGTTATGATGGCGGTTGAATTGCTGTAGGAGGCATCTGGAGGAGTACCCGTAAGACTGTAAGAAGCACGCAGCGTGAGTTTATTCAATGGTGATAACTTATTGAACCAACTCTCTTCATGCATGTTCCAAGCGCCCGACACGTTCCATGTAGGCATCCATCTTGCCTTCGTATCACGTCCCATTTGGTTAGAACCTTCGTATCGCAAAGTACCGTTGAAGACGTATTTTCCCATGTAACTATACGTGGCATTGCTATAGAAAGCAACGCTACGTGAATTGGTTGGGACTATGGTGTAATAGGTGTTGCCAGCCTCTATTGCACGCTTAAAGTACTCATATACGTAGAAAGGAACCATACCCGCATTGTAGCGCAAACCCACTCCTTCGGACACATTACGCTGTCTTTCAATGCTCTTAAGCTCCATTCCTCCGAACAAGTTCACTATGTGTTTATCAGCGAAAGTGTGGTTATAATTAGCCGTAGCACGCAAGTCGTAGTCGCTCATTCGGTTGTCCCCTTTATGGTAGAGACCGCCGTATGGCAACACGGTCTGCGGTAGTTTGTTTGGATTCGATGGGTCTTTGTACAAGTACTTATTGCCATCTCGGATGATACCATTGCCCATTGCACGATAAGCCAGTGCTTGGTTGGAATCGTCCTTAATGTTATGTTCCTGCGTAGATGCCATGTATTTGAATGCACCTAACACTGACAACTCAAGGTCATGGATAGGTTTATACTTCAATTCTAACTGGAATCTCGCATCAAGAGTATGCAAGTCTATGTAGTTATTGTCCAACTCGTGGAAGATATTAAATGGTGCATAGTTTGCCACATAATACTCGTTTGGATCTAATACACGTGATGTGTTGCTTGCATAAGAGTAAGGGTTAATATCGAAGTCACGCTTCACTTCACCGCCCACAACGTCTACGTCCTGTCCAAGAGTACCTGGTGCACGCTGCTTGCGATAAGCTGCTCCACCGATAAGGTTCAATGAGAGCTTATCAGTGAGGTGCTGCGTGAGATTGACATTGAGTGTATAACGATTCACACTACTCTGCTTGTACCATCCAGGATCAAGTAGTGCGCTGAACGAAGCATAGTAGTTTGAACGCTGCGTACCGCCACTGAAGCTCACAGAGTGGGTCTGCATGATGTTCGAAGAGAATAGTTCTTTGAACCAGTTGGTGTTTCGGAACTCTGCACGTTGTAGGTAACGATTGCGTGCTTCGGGCGTATTCTCCAATGCAAACTGCCCCGTTGTGCGATCGTAATGATTGATGAGCTCGTACATTTTACCATATACACCATACTCACTACCATTGAGCACTTCCGAGAGATTCAGCCATCCCTTGTCCGCCAATTCACGATAGATACCCATCTGCTCTTTCGAGTCTAAGATGTCGAAATTGCTGTAGGATGGCACCAAGCGAGTGGTGAACTCGCCCGTATAACTAATGTGTGACTGCCCCTGCTTACCCTTCTTTGTGGTTACAACGATGACACCTGCCATCGCACGAGCACCATAGATAGAGGTGGCGGAACCGTCCTTAAGGATTTGAAAACTCTCTATATCGTCGGCATTCAAACCAGCGATTGCCGAAGAGATGAGCGTCTCGGGGTTACCAGAAGCGAGGTCGTCAGCACCCACATTAGCCGCATCTTCCATGATAACACCATCCACTACCCACAGCGGTTTACTACTTCCATAGATGGACGTAGCACCACGAATGCGTATTTTAGGTGATGTTCCAAAGGTGCCGCTAACGTTCTGCACTGATACACCGGCAGCCTGTCCCTCAAGCGAGCGACTGATGTCTGCCACACCATTAAGGCGCGCTTTGTCAGCATCCAACTTATCGGTAGCACCCGTGAAGAGGCGGCGGTCGGTGCGAGTAAGACCTGTCACAACCACTTCATTGAGGGTTGTTGCATTCGATTTCAGTACTACGTGCATGTCCGTGGAAGCCTTTAGTGTCTGCGACACCATACCGATGTACGCCACTGTCACTTGTGGGTTTGCGACGTCAGTAGTCAATGAGAACTTACCGTCAACGTCGGTGACTGTAGCCATCTTAGCACCCACGACAGTGACAGTTGCACCAATAACTGGTTCGTTATCATCGGCTGCCACCACCGTACCCGTAATCTTGGTTTGTGCCAAAGTCATGCTGATACAAAAGGAAAGAGCATGCCCAAACACAGGAGTAGCTTTTCATTCATAAGTATTTAATAAATTAAGTCTTATTCTGTTTCTAAGTGTTATTAAAGGTATTTAAACATGTTATTTCCATGAGACCATATAGATTAACAATTACTCATCAAACCCTTTGTTTGCAAGCATTATCATAGCTTTTTGGTGTCAAATAACAATGATTTATAACCCAGAAGTATTATATCTAACGCCCAAAGATAGGTTAATTTTTTATATGAGTCTTTTTCGTATCTTTTTTTGATGTCAGAAAGGAAAAAAAGAAACGAAAGGGACGAAAAAGAGCAGACGCTCATGTGTAATTCAAAATTCAAAGTTCATAATTCAAAATTATGATTAGTTCTGTTGTTGAAAAGCACCAATAAGTTCTTTGCTAATACATTTTAACACGGAATACACAGATGGCACGAAGCCTAAAGGCGACACAGAGTTCCTAAAGGAACATGGGAATCCACAGAGGCAGGTGCCTATGAATTCAAAATTCAAAGTTCATAATTCAAAATTATGATTAGTTCTGTTTGAAGTAAGGCTTTTGCTGGAATGCCCGTATCATATAGTTTCAGTGTAACGAGGCAATACCTCATTAGCTGGAACAGCAGAACTAAAAACAAAGAGACGCCTTCTTTCGCTTTGAAGAGGGCGTTTCTTCGATGCAAGGAAAGCTCTCTTCGACTGCGAAGAAACGCCCTTCTCAAATTGAGAAGGGCGCCTCTCATTTGCAGCTTCATGACTCGTGCTAACGAAGTACAGCCTCGCTACACTGAACTATATAGTCAGAACAGCTTAGCAGTCCATCATTTCAAACAGAGACTAATCATAATTTTGAATTATGAACTTTGAATTTTTGAATTATAAAAGAGGGTCTTTTTAATTGCAAAGCCCATAACAATAAACAAGGCAGGAGGGACGTTATATAGTCGTTATGGTAGGTA